>Ga0164308_10000020_pt1 | contig 68785 bp, 54 predicted proteins | sample Whisoiple_246_MG_FD_109983 | JGI IMG/M metagenome (GOLD analysis project Ga0164308, IMG submission 109983) | Soil microbial communities amended with fresh organic matter from upstate New York, USA - Whitman soil sample_246_MG | ecosystem: Environmental > Terrestrial > Soil > Unclassified >... | reverse complement strand
AAGCCACCCCATGAGGCCCCGACCGATTTGAGAGGCTGCGGGCGTGTGCGCCCGACCCACCTGGACGTGCTCGGCACGTGCTTCCGCCTCGGCAATCTGCCGGGCGGCGTAGTGCAGAAGGCCGACGCTCGCGGCGTACTGCGGACCCTGCACCAGCTGCGTCAGGCCGGAAATGCCGCGCGGGAAGCCGACCCGAACGGGCATGCCCAGGACTTCCTCGGCGCATTCGACCATGCCTTCCATCAGGTTGGCTCCGCCCGTGAGCACGACGCCCGCGCTGACGCTGTCGATCAGGCCACATTCCTCCATGCGACGCCTGACTTCGTGGAAGATCTCTTCGCAGCGCGGCTCGACGATGTCGCTCAGCAAGCGGCGCTTGACGTGGCGGGGTGAGTGTCCACCCACTCCAGGCACTTCGACGTCCTCGTCGTCCGCAACCATACGGCCCATCGCGCAACCGTAGTTACGCTTCATTCGTTCGGCCTCGTTGGTCGGGGTGCGCAGACCAGCCGCCAGGTCGGTGGTGATGTTGTTGCCACCCACCGGGATGACGCTCGAGTGTGCGATGCCGCCGTCCTCGTAAACGAGGATGTCCGTGGTGCCGCCGCCGATGTCGACCACTGCCACGCCGATTTCGCGCTCGTCTTCGCTGAGCACCGCTGCGGCGCTCGCCAGAGGTTCGAGCACCACGTCGGCCACGTCGAGCCCACAGCGCTCGATCGAACGCACCACGTTCTGCACCGAGGATGTGCAGGCCGTAACCAAGTTCACCTTGGCTTGCAGGCGTACTCCGCTCATCCCGATCGGATCACGGATGCCCTCCTGATTGTCGACCATGTACTCGCGCGGCAGGACGTGGAGGATCATGCGGTCTGCGTCCACCGGCACCGCCCGCGCGCCTTCGAGCACCCGTTCGACGTCGCTCTGCGTCACTTCGCGCCCGCTGATGGCGCACATGCCGTGCGAGATGGCGGTACGAATGTGGCTGCCGGCGATACCGGCATAGACGGTGTCAATCTCCACGCCGGCGCAGTTCTGCGCCGCGTCGACGGCTTCGCGAATGGCTCGCACGGTCCACTCGATGTTGGTCACCACGCCCTTCTTCAGGCCGCGGCAGGGGACGTTCCCAGCGCCGAGGATGGTGATCCCATGTTCGTCGATCTCCCCGACGACCGCGGAAACTTTGGTCGAGCCGAGGTCCAAACCGACCACGATTTCTGAAGAAACGGCACCTTTGGTCATCACTGGTTTCCGGAGCTCAAGAGTCGGCCCGACGCTGCCACGCTGGGCGAAATCGGGCCAAATTATCGTAGCCTTACCACGACCCGTTCGGGGTGGGCCTCGCTGTCCAGGAACACGACCCCCGGTGTCCCGCCCTCTTCCGCGGTCCGCTGCGCGATGCGCGTGGCCCGATGCAAGCTCGCCGTCCAGGGCGGTGCCCCGAGGTACAGGGAGAGCCCAGCGGTCCCCACCACCAGCACGGCCGAGCCGTCCTCGCCGAGGTGAACCTCCTCGGGCGGATAGTTCTTGGCGAGGGGCAGCTCGGCATAGGTTCCCAAAAGGTCGAGGGCGGCCTGGATTCGACCGAGCTCGGCGCGCCGGTCCCGGCCGAGCTCCGCCAGGGAGATCCCGGTCAGCAAGGGCAGGTCGTGGGGATCGGCGGCCTCGACCTCCTTGATCGGCAGTCCGTCCTCCGACACGAGGAAGGTCTTGCCCGACAGGGCCAAAAGGGCGGCAGGCTGATGTTCGCTGAGCTCGATCTCGATTGTGCTCGGTAGCCGACGACGCACCTCGGCCGAGCGGACCCAGGGGCTCTGGCGGAGCTTTCGCGTCGCCGCGCCCGTGTCGAAGGTGAAGATGTTCTCGCCGAGCCGCAAACCCAGGGCGCCCAGGACATCGTCCCGCGAGAGGCGTCTCGTGCCCACGACGGATACGTCGACAATGGCAAAACGTGGGGTCGTGCGGGCGTAATGGTGGAGCCCCACGGCCAGGGCCGCGGAAACGACCGCCACCAAAAGCACGCCCGACAGGACCTTCACGCCCTGGGCCAGGCGTTCGGCCAGACCACCTCCGCCCGTCTCGACGGCAACCTCGCCCGTGCTCTCGGCGTCCCGGGCGGCCGGACGCCCCCAGGAACCGCGCTGTTTTCGAGATTTCTTGTTGCCCATGGACCGAGGCCAGGGTCGCCCGTCAGGGCGCACTCTCTGGCAAGTCTCTCTTTGCAATCAAAGCGCCGAGCGGGGCCAAGATCTTGTTGATGTCGCCGGCTCCGAGCGCAATGACGACGTCCCCCGGGCGGGCGAGCTCGGAAAGGCTCCGGACCATTTCATCCCGATCCGGCACATGGCGGGCAGCATGATGCCCATGGCGCCGGGTGGCGTCGGCCAGGTGGTGCGAGTCCGCCCCGGCGATCAGCGCCTCTCCGGCGGGGTAAACGTCCGCGAACAGAACCTCATCGGCATCGTTGAAGGCCTGCGCGAACTCCTGGAACAGCGCGCGGGTGCGGGTGTAGCGATGTGGCTGAAAGGCGACCAGCACGCGCCCGGGATAGGCCCGACGCGCGGCAGCCAGGGTGGCCCGCACCTCGGCCGGATGGTGCCCGTAGTCGTCCACGAGCGCGACGCCAGCCGGCTCTCCGACGACCGTGAAGCGCCGAGCCACGCCATGAAAGGTCGACAGCGCGTCCTTCATCACGTCCAGGGGGACCTCGAGCTCGTCGGCGACGGCGATGCAAGCCAGGGTGTTCTGCGCGTTGTGCAGGCCGGGCATCTTGACCCGGAATTCGCCCAGGGACCGACCGCGCCGAAACGCCTCGAACACGGTCGAGGTGCCCTCGCCACGCACGTGACGAGCGGAGTACTCCGCCTGCTGGCTGAGGCCATAGGTCACGTGTCGCCGCCGCACCTTGGGCAAGAGGTCCTGCACGTGCGGATGATCCAGGCAGAGTACGGCCAAACCGTAGAAGGGCACCTTTTCGATGAATTCCAGGAACGCCTGCTTGAGCCTGTCGTGCGTGCCGTAGTGATCCAGATGCTCGGGATCGATGTTCGTGACCACGGCGATGGTCGGCGTCAAGCGCAGGAACGAGCCGTCACTTTCGTCAGCCTCGGCCACCAGGAGGTCACCCGTTCCGAGCTTGGCGTTACTGCCAAAGGAGGCCATGCGCCCACCGACGACGACCGTGGGGTCCAGGCCGGCGGCGCGCAGCACCGTGGCGACCAGGGACGTCGTCGTCGTCTTGCCGTGCGATCCCGCGATGGCGACGCCGTATTTGACGCGCATGAGCTCAGCCAGCATCTCCGCGCGACCTATCACCGGAATGCCCGCTTCGAGCGCAGCCACGAGCTCCGGGTTCTCCGGACGGATCGCCGACGAATAGACCACCACGTCCGCGCCGACCACGTTTTCGGCGCGGTGTCCCACGTCGATGCGCACCCCGAGCGCCGCCAAGGCGTGCGTGTTCTCACCCTCCCGCATGTCCGAGCCGGACACGTCGAACTCGAGGTTTCGCAGGATCTCGGCCAGGCCACTCATGCCGATGCCACCCACACCGACGAAGTGCACTTTTCGTACGCGTCCGCGAAACATCAGATAGCTCCCGAGAATTGCAGTGGACCGCTGCGCGCAGGGCTCGGCGCAGATGCGCGGCCGGATGGGCGCGCAGGGCTCGCATCGCCCAAGAGGCCCAAGAAGTCCTGGGCCACGCTCCGAGCCGCGTTGGGGCGACCGAAATCGGCCGCAGCCGCTGCCATCAGAGCGAGCTCCTCGGGCCGCGACAAGACGCGAACTATTTCGCGCTCCAGCTGCTCCTGCCCCACATCGCTCGGTAGGCAGATGGCGGCCCCCGCACGCTCGAGCGCCCGCGCATTGTAAAATTGATGATTGCCCGAAGCGTAGGGGTACGGGACGAGCAGGCTCGGGCGGCCGACCGCCGTAATCTCGCTCACCGCACTGGCCCCCGAACGACCGACCACCAGATCTGCCTGGGCAATCGCTGCCGGCATGTCGTCGATGAAGGGAATCACCCGGGCGAAGTCGGCCGCGCCGTAGGCCTCGCGCACGGTCTCGAGGTGGGCCGCTCCGGATTGATGCACGACGGTGAGATCGGGCAAGGTCTCCTTCGCCCGGGCAAGCGCGCGCGGTAAGGTTTGGTTCAAAGACAGCGCGCCCTGCGAGCCACCGAGCACGAGCAAGCGCGATCCGCGCGCCCTAGGCCGGTACGGCTGCGGCTCGAAGGCGGAGCGAATCGGTACGCCGAGCGGGCGCACGACGCTGGGGTCGAAGACGGCCTCGGTCATCTCGAACGCGGTGTAGGCGCGCTCCACGAGCGGCGCGATCAGCCGGTTAGCGAGCCCGATCACGCTGTTGGGCTCGAGCAGACCGAGCGGCAAGCCCATGAGCCACGCTGCCAGCGAGACGGGTCCTGCTGCGTAGCCCCCGACCGACAGCACGCCGAGTGCGCCGGAGCGTCGCAGCAGCCGAACGCTATCGGGCAGAAGCCGTGCTGCCCGGCTCGCACCTCGGAGCGCGCCAGCCAAACCGCCGCCTCGCATCGGCAGCACGTCCAAGAGCTCGAGCTCGAAGCCACGCTCGGGCACCAGGCGGGTCTCCATGCCCCGCGGCGTGCCGACGAAGATCGGTTGGATGCTCGGGTCGAGCTCCACCAGCGCCTCCGCCACGGCGAGCAGCGGAAAGACGTGTCCCCCCGTGCCCCCTCCCGCCAGAATCACGGTCCGACGCGCGCGGTTCACGCGCCCGCCCTCGCGTCGCCGAACTCGGCCTGCACGGCGACGAGCGCCGACGCCTCCGGCGACGGGAGCGGGTCCACTTCGGGCCGCAGACTGCGGCGCGGCCGAGAAACGTTGAGCAGGATGCCCATGGCGGCGGCATTCACGAGCAAGGACGAGCCTCCGTAGGAAACGAACGGCAAGGTCAGGCCTTTGGTGGGCAGAAGGGACATGGCCACCGCCAGGTTCACCAGCGCCTGCGTGCCGAACAGCATGGACAAGCCGAACGCGACGTACGACCCATATTCGTCGTCGGCGGCCAAGGCAGCCCGCACGCCCCGAGCGACGATGAGCAAGTACACCAAACAAAGCCCGACGATGCCGACGAAGCCGAGCTCTTCTCCGATGATGGCGGAGATGAAGTCGGTGTGCGCCTCGGGCAGGTACAGCACCTGGAGCCCCTTGCCGAGTCCCTGACCCCACATCTGCCCCGAGCCGAAGCTCAGGACCGCCTGAAACGGCTGGTAGGCGAGGTCCTGCCGGTGCTCGGCCATGTCGAACCAAGCCAGCATGCGTTCCCAGCGGTAGGTGGTGAAGCGCACCGCCCACACCGCGAACGAGCCCCCGAGTGCGAGCGCGCCGAGCAAGTAGCTGATGCGGGCACCCGCGACGAACAGCATGGCGAAAGTCAGGAACATGAGCACCGCGGCGCTCCCGAAGTCCGGCTGCTTCATGCAGATGAGCACGAGCAGGCCCGCCATGATCAGATGCGGCACCATCCCGATGCTGAAGCTCTTGACGGCGTCCTGTTTCTTGTCGAGCGAGTAGGCCAGCCAGAGCACCATGGCCACTTTGGCCATCTCGGCCGGCTGTACGTTGACCGGCCCGAAGCGAAGCCAGCGCGCCGCACCGCCGCCGCTGTGGCCGAAGCCGACCACGCTGAGCAGCATGAGCAGCGTGACGACGCCGAGCGTCAGGTAGGTCAGGAGCCGGAGCTTGTGGTAGTCGAAGCGGGACACCCCCCACATCACCCCGAGCGCCAAGAGGGCGAAGATGCCCTGGCGCTCCAGAAAGTGGTGCGGATCGCGGAAGTCGGCCGTGGCCTCGATGATTCCGGCGCTGTAGACCATCACCACGCCGAAGCCGCAGAGGCCAATCGTGGCAGCGGCCAGGGTGACGTCCATGGCTCCGACCTTGGGCGACTTGGCGAATAGCTCCGAGAGAAACCGCTTCATGGGACGTGACCGGCCACTGCCGTCGGCAGTCGCCTCACTGCTTCAGTAAACCGATCTCCGCGTTCGGAATAGTTTTTGAACATGTCCAGGCTGGAGCAGGCCGGGCTGAGCAGGACAGCGTCGCCCGGCTGGGCCAGCCGAAACGCCGTCAGAACGGCTGCCTCGATGGTTGGAGCACGCCGGACGGGCACGGCGGTCCCGATGGCCGCCTCCAGGCGGTCGGCAGCCTCCCCGACCAGCACCGCGGCGCGGCCCTTGGCAACCAGGGCTTGGACCAGGTCGTCGTAGCTCCCGAGCTTGTCGCGACCGCCGGCGATGAGGACGCCGCGAGGCTCGGTCAGGCCGCGGAGGGCGGTCACGGCCGCCCCCACGTTGGTCGCCTTCGAGTCGTCGTAGAAGGTGACCCCCTCGAAGCGCCCCGAGAGGGCCATCCGGTGCGGCAGCGCCCGAAAACGCGCCAGTCCTTGGCTGATGGCCTCCGGCTCGAGTCCGAACGCTCGCGCGGCGGCGATGGCGGCGGCGGCGTTCTCGTAGTTGTGCAGGCCATGCAAATCCGCCGCGGACAGATCGAAGCGAAGGCCGCTCGAGCGCTCGAGCACCGATGCTCCAAGGACCGCGTAGTCGGCGCCGTCCCGGCCGTAGGTGACGATGCGTCCGCGACCCCGCTGGGCCTGGCGGAGGACCTGCTCGTCCCCGGCCGGCACGACCGCTACGTCGCTGGGCTCCTGGCGGCGGAAGCAGTTGCCTTTGGCCGCTGCATAGGCCTCGAAGTCCGGGTAGCGGTCCAGGTGGTCCTCGGTGATGTTGAGCAGGATCGCCACCTTCGGGCGGAAGGTGTCCACACGCTCCATCTGAAAGGACGACACCTCGAAGATCGCCGCGTCCAGCTCGAGCCCGGAAGCCTCGGCCGCGGGCCGACCCAGGTTCCCGCCGACGAACGTGCGCGAGTACTTGGAGCCGACGATGTCGCCCAATAGCGTCGTGGCCGTGCTCTTGCCGTTGGTGCCACCCACCGCCAAAACGGGCGCACCGAGCGCACGGTACGCCAGCTCGAGCTCGCCGATCACCGGCACCCCGCTCTGCTCGGCCGCTCGGAGCTCCGGGAAATCGGGCACGCCCGGCGAGATGACGATCAGGTCGAGCGCCGTGAACGGCACACCGTCATGACCTCCGAGGACCAGCCTGGCGCCGAGCCCCTCGAGGGCGCGCGCTTCCGGCGAGAGCCGATCCGAGGTCGCACGATCGGTGGCAATGACCTTGGCGCCGGACGCGAGCAAGAGGCGTGCAGCAGCAGCTCCGCTCGTACCCAGGCCCACCACGGCCACGTCCTTGCCCGCGACATTCAGCATCAGCGCACCTTGATCGACGATAGGGCCACCAAGGCCAAAAGCAGCGAGATGATCCAGAAGCGCACGATGATGCGCGGCTCGGGCCAGCCCTTCTGCTCGTAGTGGTGATGAATGGGCGCCATCAAGAACACGCGCTTTTTGAACAGTTTGAAACTCACGACTTGCGTGATCACGCTGGCACCCTCGAGCACGAAGATCCCGCCGAGGATCACGCTGAGGAACTCGTTTTTGGTGAGCAGTGCCAGCATGCCGAGGCCACCGCCGAGCGAAAGCGAGCCGACATCGCCCATGAACACCTGCGCTGGGTAGGTGTTGTACCAGAGGAACCCGATACCGGCGCCGATCACGGCGGCAGCAAACACGCTGAGCTCCGCCATGGCGGGCACGCCCGCGATGTCCAAGTACCCAGCGAGCGGGAAGCCGAACAGCACCGAGCCCGCCACATAGGCCCATACCAGGTACGTGCCGGAGGCAATCATCACGGGCCCGATCGCCAAGCCATCGAGTCCGTCCGTCAGGTTGACCGAGTTGCTCGTGCCGACGAGGACGAACAGACCAAACAAGACGTAAGCCCACGCCGGCAGCTCGATCGGAAGCTTGCTGAAGGCGACGAAGGGCAGGCTCAAGCGATGGCGAATGGCAAGCCAGCCTTCGGGCAAGCCGCCGTCGTGCACGTAGAGGTAGTAGAGCGCAACGCCGCCGATCAGTACCTGTCCCAGGATCTTGTAGCGTCCCGGCAGACCGCGCGTGTTCTTGCCCACGATCTTCAGCCGATCATCCAGGTAGCCGATGATGCCGTACCCGGCAGTGACCGCAGTGGTGGCCAAGACGAAAGTGTTCTTGACGTCAGCCCACAGCACCGTTGGCAAAAGGCAACAGAGCAGGATGAGGGCGCCACCCATGGTCGGCGTGCCCGCCTTCGAGAAATGGCTCTTCGGCCCTTCCTCGCGAATGATCTGCTTGATCTGCTTGCCGCGCAGGGTGCGGATGAACCACGGCGCCAGGAAGAAGCTGAGCATCATGGCGGTGAGCACGCTCATGATGGCTCGGAACGGCGTGTAGCGAAGGACGTTCAGTACGCCTGCCCAGCCGAACTGCTCGCTGAGCGGAAACAGGAGTTCGTAGATCATGACTTGGCTTCCGCAGGATGGGCCCCGTCGGCGGCGACCAGTGCCTGCACGATCCGCTCCGCACGAACGCCGCGCGAAGCTTTCACCACCACGACGTCGTGCGGCTCGACGCGCGGCCAGAGCTGCTGTCCGACGCCCGAGCCATCGCCCGAATGCCAGGCCTCGAGCCCGGCTTTCCGGGCGGCCTTCATGGTGAGCTCCGCCTCGCTACCCACGGTGAAGAGCCCTCTTGCCGTGGAGCTGGCTGCGAGCCGACCGAGCGCCTCGTGCTCGCTGGCCGACAGCGCGCCGAGCTCCTTCATGTCGCCCAGGACCAGCCAGAGTCGTCCGCCGGTCACCAGCGCCAGCTCCTGTCCCGTGGCGATGGCCTGGCGAGCGCTGGCGGGATTGGAATTGTACGTGTCATCGAGGACGATTCGACCCTCGCTCAGCTGGAGGATGGCGCTGCGGCCCGGTTCCGCCCCTGCCGCGAGCGCCGCTTCGAGGTTTGCCTGGTCGAGCTGCGCGGGAGCCAGGGTTTCGCACACGAGCACACCCGCCGCGATCGCCAGCGCCCCGGGCAGGCCGGAGAGGGTCGTCTCGAAGGACCAGCCGCGCTCGGCGTACTCGAGGCGAAGTGCGGTCCGCCCCGGAGCCAAGAGTCGTCGCTCGCGGATGACGAGCTCGGCGTGGCCACTCTCACCGTAGCCGAGGCGGCGACCCGGATGGAGCTGGAGCTGCCCGCGCACCAGCTCGTCGTCGGCGTTGCCGATCGCGACGCCTGCGGGCGATAGGCTAGCGAAGATGGCTCCCTCCTCCCGAGCGACGCCCTGCAAATCGCCGAGTCCTTCCGTGTGCTCGAGGTCGATCAGCGTGAGCACGGCCACGTCGGGGGAGACCATGTCTCCGAGTAAGCGCACCTCGCCGGGCGAATTCGTGCCCACCTCGACGACGGCCAATTCGTGCTCGGGGCCCAGGCCGAGCAGGGTCAGCGGGACGCCCACGCGATTGTTCAGGTTACCGACGGTCGCGTGAACTCGGCCGGGGAACAGGCTCTCGAGCAGGCGGCCGATGACCGAGCGGGTGGTCGTCTTGCCCGCCGAACCGGCGACGGCGACGATACGCCCACCCCAGCGCCGACGGTGGTAGGCCGCGAGCTGGCCGAGCGCCACGAGCGGGTCCGCCACCTCGATCACGGTCACGCCCGCAGGAGCCGAAGCCGCTCGTCCCTCAGCGACGATGAGCACGCTGGCCCCTCGCGCTACCGCAGCTGCCAAGAAAGCGTGGCCGTCGAAATTGTCACCGGACAGGGCGACGAAAATCTGGCCCGATAGATCGCGACGGGAGTCCGTGCCGACCCCCACTGCCTGCGTCGAAACGACTCGCACCAGCGTTCCCGCCGTCTCTAGGACGACTTCCGGCACCGTGAAGGCCGCGCGATTGTTCGGGATGGGAGTGGACACTAGGGATTGCTTTCCCGCCGCCTCCGGAGGGCGCTCTTTACCTCGACCCGATCGTCGAAGTCGAGCACCTTCGATCCGACGAGCTGGTACGTCTCGTGGCCCTTGCCCAAGACGAGCACCATGGCCCCGCTCGGTGCGGCCAAGATGGCGTTTTCGATGGCTTGTCTGCGGTCGAGCTCCACGCTGATCCGTGCCCGTCCAGCTCGAGCGCCCGCGAGCACTTGGCGCGCAATTTCCGCCGGATCCTCGGAGCGGGGGTTGTCGGTGGTGATCCAAACGTGGTCCGCGCCCTCGGCCGCAACCCGGCCCATCAGCGGGCGCTTCTGACGGTCGCGATCACCGCCGCAGCCAAGCACGCACACGATCGACTCAGGAGCGAGACTCCGAGCCATGTCGATCACGCGTGAGACCGCGTCGGGCGTGTGCGCATAGTCCACCAGCGCGACCACGTCGTCGTCCGGTCCGTCGATGCGCTCGAGCCGACCGGGAACGGCGCTGGCTTGACTGAGACAAGCGAGCGCAAGATCCGGCTCTAGGCCCAGGCGGAGCAGGATGCCGAGCGACAAGAGCAGGTTCTCCGCGTTGAACTCACCGAGCAGGGGCGAGTCGAGCGCCAGGCGCTGACCGAGCACATCGAGCTCGAGCGAGGTGCCGCGTTGCGAAAGGTGGACGGCCTCGGCCCTGACGTCTGCCGCCTGCCTCGGATCCAGCGAGACGCGCAGGCAGCCAGGGGTGCGGGCTGCGAGATCACGGCCGAATTCGCCTGCTACGTTGATGACACTGGCCCGAGGCCCCGACTCGAACAGCCGGGCCTTGGCCGCGCCGTAGGCGGCCATGCTGCCGTGGTAGTCGAGGTGGTCCTGACTCAGGTTCGAGAACGCCGCCACCGCAAAACGAACTCCGGCCACGCGCTCTTGCTCGAGTGCATGGCTCGACACCTCCATCACGAAATCGCTGACGCCTCGAGCTCTGGCCAGGGAAAGGCACTCGGCCAGGTCCTCGGCGCCGGGAGTCGTCAGTGTGTCCTTCACGTGCTCACCGTCGACGTAGAGGCCCAGGGTGCCCAGGCGGGCCACCTTGCGTCCAGCTCGAGCGAGCGCTTGCGTCACCAGCGCCGCCGTCGTGGTCTTGCCATTCGTGCCGGTGATGCCCACGACCGAAAGCGAGTCGGAAGGCCGATCGACGCACAACTCGGCCACGTGGCCCAGGGCTTTCTTCACGTCGGAGACCAAGAGACGCGGCACGAAATCGGTGGCCGCGCCGCGATCGGTGAGTAACGAACCAGCGCCCTGCGCACGGGCCTGCGCCAGGAACGAGAGCCCGCTCTGGCCGACCCCGACCTTGGCCACGAACAGGCAACCAGGCTCAGAGCGCCGCGAGTCCTCGCTCACCCCGAGCACGAGGGCCGTGGGGTCGCCGATGAGCTCCACGCTGCCGGGGCCGAGCGCCGCTAGCAGGGCTTGCTCGATTTCGCCGAGCGGGATCGCGCGGGAGGCTTTCAGCATGTTCGAATCCGTCAGGACGCGGGGCGGAACAGCAAGCGAATCGATGTGCCCTTGTCGACGACGGAGCCGGGTGGCGGCACCTGCTGCAAGAGGACGCCACTCCCTTCGACCTCGACCTTCGTGCCCAAGTCGAGCAAGGCTCGTACCACGCTCCGCATCGGTGAACCGGTGAGATCGGGCAATCGCACCTGGCCTTTGCCGATGGGCCCCCCTTGCTTCACTTCCTGTATGGCGGCCTGTTCGCCCTGCCGCGCGCGCAAGATCGCTTCGGTCGCGCGGGCCGGGTCGGGCTGTTTGCCGAGACGGGCCAGGTTGACGTGTCCCGCCTCGTCGGCGACGAGCCCCCGTTGGCGGAGCACGGCTTCGGCCACGCGCCGAAAGACCGGAGCTGCCACCACCCCGCCCGCGTGTTCGACACGCGGCTCGTCGATGGTCACCGTGATCGCGACCACCGGATCCGTCGCCGGAACGAAGCCGGTGAAGGACGCCACGTAGTCGTCGAGCGAGTAGCGTCCAGTGCGCGGATCCGTCTTCTGCGCCGTCGCCGTCTTGCCGGCGACGCGGTAAGAGCCAATCTCGGCCTCGGTGCCGGTGCCGCCGTCCTCGGTCACCGCGACGAGCATCTCGGCCAGAAGGTGCGCCACCTGCTCGCCCACGACGCGCCGACGTACCCGTGGTGCACTTTCCTGCAGGAGCTCGCCCCCAGCCGCAGTGACGCGCTTGACCAGAATGGGCTCCATCAACTCGCCGCCGTTGGCAATGGCAGCCGTCGCCATGGCGAGCTGCAGATTGGTCACGCTGATGCCCTGCCCGAACGCGGCAGACGCGGTCTCCACTTGCACCCAAGGGCGACCGCGCGGCCTGAGCGTCCCGGACGATTCGCCCGGCACCGGCAGTCCCGATTCTTCCCCGAAGCCGAAACGGCGGAGCGACTCGTAGAGCTGCTCACCGCCCAGGCCGAGGCCGATCTTGGCGGCACAGATGTTGGACGATTGCGCGAGCACCTGCGAGACCGGAAGCCAGCCCGCCGGGTGCGTATCGCGAATGGTGACGTTATCGACCTTCATCGTGCCGTCCTCGCAGAACAGCTGCTCGGTCGGCTTGATCTGACCGCGCTCGAGCGCCGCGGCCACGGTGAAGATTTTCATCGTCGAACCGGGCTCGAACGAGTCGGCCGTGGCCCGATTCTTCCGACTCTCCGGCTCGCTCTGCCCGTAATCGTTGGGATTGAAGCCAGGGTAGCTGGCCAGAGCCAGGATCTCGCCGCTGTAAGGGTCGACGACCACGACCGAACCACCGCTCGCTTCGAAGGTGCGCGTCGCGTTCTCCAGCTCGCGCTCGGCAATGAACTGCAGGCTCTGATCGATGCTGAGCTCCACGTCGTGACCGGCGAATGCCTGGTCGTCCTCGATGCCCTGCGTGAAGATCAGGCGACCGGCACGATCCCGGAGGCCCCGCAGCTCCTCGGGGTGGCCCTCCAGCTCGCTCGACAGCGAATATTCGAGGCCATCCCTGCCCTTGCCGTCCGGCGAGACGAAGCCCAAAAGGGGCGCCGCCACCTGACGGCCCGGGTAGTAGCGCTTACCTTCGGCCTCGACGATGAGGCCGACGATGGGCGGGCCGACTTCGCCGTCGGCCAAGCGGCGCACCGCTTCTGCCTGCTCTTTGGTGACGTGGCGACGCAGCCAGCTCCAGCGACGGCGCGCCAAGATCTTCTTCTCGACTTCCGCCGGCGAAAGGCCCAGGGCCTGGCCGATGCGTTCGGCCGCGGAGCGCGCTACCTCCGGCACACGTTCCTGGGGAACGCCGCGCAAGAGCTCGATGGCGTCGAGGCTGATCGTCGGAACCTCGACGCTGACGGCAAGCACACTCCTGTGCCGGTCGTAGATCATGCCCCGCTTGGGCCGTACGCGGAGCCGCCTTTGCCGCTGGTCTTCGGCCAAGTTGCGCCAGACGTCGCCATTTTCGATCATCAGGTCGTGCGCGGCGGAGACCACGAGGCCCAGACAAAGACCGAGTAAGCCGCAGGCCACGCCCATGCGAGTGCGGATCCAGGCACCCTCTTTGGTGCGAATGCGGTTCACGCGCTCGGCCGTCAAAGGTCGTCCTCGCCGGTTGGAGGGCCGCCCTGCGCCACTTCTTCGCCCGCCTGCGTGCCAGGGTGCGCCGGGGGCAAGTCCGCTCCGGCCGGGACGATGCGGTCCGCCGTGACGTCATCCATGCCGAGCAACGTGCGCGACACGAGGTCGATGCGCTCGGGCGTCTCGAGCGCCGCGCGCTCCAGCGAGAGGACGCGCTCGACCTCGCGCTGCTTGGAGAGCTCGGCTTGCGCGCGCCCGAGGTCGTAGCCGAGCTCGATCGTGCGGACGCGAACCCCGAGATACAGGAGCAAGGCCGTGGCCGTACCCAGCACGGCCAGCGTCCACAGCAGCAGAAAGACGTTGTCTCGGCGATCGTCGTACCTGGTCATGCGCTCATTCGCTTTCGATCTCGACCAGCGTGTCGTCGAAGTCGCCCGCCGGCATGCGGCGACCGAGCCGGAGCTTCGCACTGCGACTGCGTGGATTCTCGGCCTGCTCCTCGGCGCCGGCGATGATGGGCTTCTTGGTCAGGCGCTGCCACAGTGTGCGATCCAAGAAGGCTCGTTTGACCAGGCGATCCTCGAGTGAATGAAAGCTGATGAAGGCGGCAATGCCGCCCGGACGCAAAACGCGAGCGGCAGCCGAGAGTGCCCCCGCGAGCTCCTCGAGCTCGCGGTTGACGGCCAGACGCAGGGCCTGAAAGGTTCGCGTCGCCGGATCGATGCCGCCGATACGGCTCGGTCCGACCGCTCGCACGATGGCCCGACGCAGGTCGGTCGTGGTCTCCAGCTCGCCCGCGTCGAGCGCTTGCTTGATGCACCGCGCCACCCGGCGCGAGCGACGTTCTTCACCCAAGTGGTAGATCACGTCGGCTAGCTCGTCCTGCGTCAGGCGCACGATCAGGTCGGCCGCCGTCTCACCCTCGGTCGGGTCCATACGCATGTCGAGCGGGCCCGCCGCTCTGAAACTCATACCGCGGTCGGGAGCGTCGAGCTGAGGCGAGCTCACCCCCAGATCGGCAATGAGCGCGTCGACCTGATCGATGCCCAGTCGGAACAGCTCCGTCTCGACGGCGGAGAACCGAGCCTTGACGATCGACACCCGATCGCCGAACGGCAGGAGTCTCTCGCTGGCGGCCGCGATCGCAGTAGGATCGCGATCGAAGCCGATCACCCGCACCGTCGGGTACGCTTGGAGCACGGCTTCGGTATGGCCACCGCCGCCCAGGGTGAGGTCCACGCACAGGGCCCCGCGCCGGAGCTCGAGGCCCGAAACGGTTTCTTTCTGCAGCACGGTCAGGTGCCGAAAATCCAGCGGTGGCTCCACGTTTGGCATGTTCATATCTTGATTTGCTCCAACACCGCGCGCCGAAATTCGGCTTCGGCTTCCGGCTCCAGATGGAGCGCCTGCTGCCAATCACCCACTGACCACAGCTCGAGGTGGCGCCCCATGCCGGCCCACAGGCCCTCCCGCTCGAGTCCGACCCGCTCTCGAAGTGACCCGGGGACGAGCAAGCGACCCGACTTGTCGAGCTCGCACTCACAAGCAGCTGACACGTAGATGCGACGAAAGCGCACCACGTTCGGATCCATGCTCGGCAGATCGGCGATTTTCTCTTCGACCGTCTGCCAGGCCGCCAGCGGATACAGGTGCAGGCAGCGATCGAATGGCGCCGGCGTGAGGACACACACGCCACCCTCGGCCAGCGAGTCCCGAAACCGAGCCGGCACGGCGATGCGCCCCTTCGCATCGAGCGAGTGCTGGAACTGGCCTCGGAACATCATGGGCTGGTCGACTTATGGGCTAGTGATCCACTTTGATCCACTTCTTCCCACTGCTGGGCCAAACTAAAGGGCCTGGCGATGCCGCGTCAATCACCTTCCGCTCGCCTTTGTTGAGGAAATGCTTGAAGGTTTGGTGAGGTGAGGCAAACGCTCACCTGCTCGTGAGTTCAGCTGCCGGGCCGCACCGGAACGCCCAGCGCGTCCGCGTAGAGCCAAAGTGCGGCCAGCACGGCCCCGGACGCGACCTCCGTGCGCAGGACGAGCGGCCCGAGGCTCACCGGGTGGAAGCCATGGGCCACGGCCGCTTCGATCTCCTCGGGGGAAAGGCCGCCCTCGGGACCGATCAGGATCTCGGTGGCGGGAAACGCTCCCTGCCGCCGCGCGGCGTCGCCCACGAGCTCGAGGAGCGGCCGGCTCGCCTCGGTGTGACAAGCCACCAAGCGCAAGCCCACGCCGGAGGCCGGCTGCGTCAGATGGGCGAGGAAGTCGACCGGACCCGAGACGGTGGGCACATCGCCCCGCCCGCATTGCCGCGCGGTCTCGACCGCGATGCGCTCCCAGCGCTCGCTCCTTTGGCCACCGGCCCCGCGTACGATCGAGCGCTGGGTCTCGACGAAGACGACGCGGACAGCGCCGAATGTGGCCGCGTCCCGCACCACTTGCTCGGGCTTGTCCCCCTTGCCGAGAGCCGAGACCAACGTCACTGGCACGCTAGCCCGATGCGCCCGGCGGCAAGCTCTCACCCGCACGCGACCGCTGCGCTCGTCCAGGAGCTCGGCCTCTGCCTCGAGTCCGGTCCCGACGTCGAACAGCGTGAGCAGGTCGCCGGAGCCGAGTCGGTGAACCCGGGTGACGTAGCGCAGCGCGGGCTCAGCTAGCTCGAACTCCCCCTCCGTGAGGCCTTCGTGAGGGACGCGCAGAAGACGACTCATGATGCCGTGTGCACGGGACCGTAGTCGACGTAGCGCGCGCGCGCCGGCACCGACACGATGGAGGCGATCCGTTCCTGCTCACTGGCCGGTTTCTGACCGGCAGCGAGGACCAAGGCGCTCAGCCGGCCCCCGTAGACGCAGGCCGAGTCCAGACCGGTCGCGTGGGGAAAGAGCGCGAGCCCTGCCTGAGCATTGTGACCGAAGACCACGTGGGGGCGCTCGACGTAGGAGTGAGCCCACGAGCGAATCGAGTAGCGCTCACTCGCAGCTCCGAGGTTGGTGAGCGAACGAATGTGCAGCAAGGTCCAGGCTTGCTGCTGGTCGAAGGGCAGCCCCGGCTGCACCCCGGCATGCACCACGCGTACGTCGTGAGCAGGAAATTCCAAATGAAGCGGCATGGCCTCGAGCTGGGCCCATTCCTCGTCGTTCAGCTCACGCAAAAGCTTTTGATGAGACGGTCCCATGCGCGGAGCGCGAGCCCCTTCGCGGACCGCCTGATGGGCCACGAGCAAGCGCTGTTCGTGATTGCCTCGAACACTCGGAGCCCCCAGCTCGCGGGCGATGGCCAGCACGCGACGCGTGTCCGGACCGCGCGCCACCAGATCGCCCACGAACACGACCTGGTCGCCCTGGACAGGGGCGATTCGAGCCAAAAGTTCCTCGAGCTCGGCGGCGCAACCGTGTACGTCGCCGATCCAGATCGTGCGGGCCACAGGGCCCGTATAGCGGAAGGGGCCAGGGGCGCACCTCGCGAGACCAAGCCGCCGAAAGCGGCCCTCCCCGTCTCTCCGCCCCGACCGGGCGTCCCGGCCCGGGAGATTGTCCAGCCACCTTGCAAATCGGGCCCGGCGGGGACTACCGTCTCGGCCTCGATTCCTCGTTTTCAGAAGAGACAATCCATGATCGAAAACCGGTTTTCCAAAAGAGGCGCCAGCGTTTGCTTCGGCATCCTGACCGCGATTTCCGCGGTGGGTTGCGGTCGCGAAGAGGTCAAGTACGAGCCGGTTCCCGCCGTGAGTGGGACCAAGGCCTCATTGCCCGCCGTACCCAACGTGCCGCAGCGCCCCGAGAAGGATGGTGACGCCTTCACCGTGTGGGGCGCGAGCTATGCGCTCCGAAACCGCGTGCACACCAAGGAAGTGGCGGACCAAGAGCTCAAGGTCGTTGGCTACATCGTCAAGACGAACCTGCTCGACGCACCGGAGTGCGCGGTCCACAAGGGTGGCAAGGCCGACCCCGACGGCTGTCGACCCGCCGTGCCCACGTTCTGGATCGCCGACAGCAAGGACGCCGATCTCAAGGACGCCATGAAGGTCATGGGCTGGGCCTCGAACTACGCCAACATCTTCGACGCCATCGAGGAGTTCGACAAAGGCAAAGAGGACGCCACCTACGCCGACACGACGTGGGGTGTGAACCTGCCCAAGCCATTGCCGGCGGTGGGCGCCAAGGTGCGCGTCAAAGGCACCTACTCGACCGATTTCAGCATGTCCTCCGGCGGCCTCGAAGCCGATCCGATCATGGGCATCATGACGTACAAGGAGATCGAGTACCTGGAGCAGGCTCCAGAGCTCGCGACCCTGCCGGGCGTCAAGCGTAAGCCGCCCAAGAGCTGAGGCTGGGTCTCCACGCCAGCGCTCGCGCATCGAAGAAGCGCGGTCCCTACGCTAGGGGCCGCGCTTTTTTTCGTGCCGAGGGGACGGAAAATCACTGTATAGCATGAGCAGGTGCGGGCCTTTTTCGGCAAATTGCTTCTGCTCTCGGTGTGCTTCCTAGGGTCCCTGGGCTGCCGAAAAATCCCCAGCGGTGCCGATGCGGTCACCGCGCTCGAGGTCAGCGGCCTGCCGAGTCGCTCGGAGGACGCCGTCAAAGGCGGCCTCACCACCAAGCCCACGCGCAAGTTCCTGGGCGTGATTCGCGGCGTCTATTCGTGGGAGACTCTCGACGCCGACGCCCTCGCCAAAGACGTCGAGCGGATCGAGCGTCAGCTGGCGCGCGACGGTTACTACGAGGCCCACGTGACGGGGGTCCGCGTCGTCCGCCAGTCCGAGAACGAAGTCAAGGTCGAGATCGACGTCGACGCGGGAGAGCGGGTCACCATCGGCGACATTACGACCGAAGGACTCGCCGTCTTGCCGTTCGCTGCTGCGGTGCATGCGAGCCGGGCCATCGAGCTCGAGCAAGGTGATCCCTTCGACGAGGCGGAGTACGAAGCAGCCAAGCTCCGCATCGCCAACGCCCTGGCGGACATCGGCTACGCCTACGTCAAGGTCGCTGGCAGCGCCAAGATCGACCTCAGCACGCACCGGGCCGACGTAGCCTTTCAGGTGGCGCCCGGCCCCGCTTCGACCTTCGGCGAGATCAACATCCAGGGACTCAAGCGCATCCCGGAACGAGCCGTGCGGAAGGTGCTCCAGCTAGAAGCGGGCGCAACCTATTCGCGCGCTGCGCTGGACGAGGCCCGGGTTGCATTGTTTCGCCTGGGTGTGTTCTCGCGCGTGGAAATCATTCCCGTGCTCACCGACGCGAGCCGAACGGTCGTGCCAGTGACGGTCGAAGTCGAAGAAGGCGCGGCACACAGCGTCACTGCTGGCGGCGGCGCCGTGTTCGACGTGCAGCGCATGGCGGTGCGTGGCCGCGTCACCTGGGTCGATCGCAATTTTCTCGGTGGTCTGCGCGAATTCCAAGTCGAAGATCGCCCCGGAGCTACGTTCTACCCACTTCGCTTCGGCTATTGGGACTACTGGAAGTACGGGATCACGAACGTCCTGGCGGAAAACTCGGTCACCCTCAAGCTGACGCAGCCATCGTTCCTCGAAGGGCGCACCAAGGGCATCGTCGAGACGGGCTACAACGTCTACCCACTGCTCTACCCGCTGCCCCCCGAGGCAGACCCTACGACGGAACGCGTCGTCGGCTACAACGAAGTGGCTGTTCGCACGGCGATCGAGCGGACATTCCTGCATGATCGCTTGTCAGCGTCGCTGTCGTTCAACTGGCGCTCGAACTTCCCCTTCACGTACCAGGGGACTCCACTCGCCGATTTCAATTCGGTCACCGTGACCTATCCGGAGCTCGAGCTCATGTACGATCTCAGGGACGATCCGATCGCCCCTACGCTTGGGGTCGTCTTTCTGACCAACATTCAGGTGGCGGTGCCCATCGTCAACCCGGACGACCCGCTCCGCGATCTGCGCATACGCCCCGAGGTCCGCGCCTATGTCCCGCTCGATTTCAAGCGTCGCACCGTGCTCGCCCTCCGTGGCACCATCGGGCTGCTCTTCCCCGACGGGTACGGATCGTCGCTCAACGTCGATCAAGCGCCGGACTACACCAGTCCGGCGATCTACAATGATCAGCACAAGCTGCTCTTCCGCGCTTTCTACTCCGGCGGCCCGAGCTCGAACCGAGGCTACCCGTTCCAGCGTATCGGTCCCCAAGGTCCGATCGGCTTCCTCCTGCCTTCCGACCCACTCACTGGCCAACCCTCACTGGCCTCTTGTCTGATTGACTCTGAGCGACCCGAACTAGGCTACAAACCCGACTGCATCCGGCCCCTGGGCGGGCTCACGCTCTGGGAGCTGTCCCTGGAAGTCCGCCGCCAGCTCGGCGGCCCCTGGGGCCTGGTGCTGTTCGCGGACACTTCGGATGTCGGTGCCAAGGTCGCGGAATTCAACTTCGCCGAGCTCCACCTCTCGATCGGTGCGGGCCTGCGCTACGCTTCTCCCATCGGACCGGTCCGCGTGGACCTGGGCTGGCGGGTGCCAGGCATGCAAAAGCGCGACGGGGCCGGTCCCTTGCCGGATGTGTCCCAAGTGGCACCGTACTACCAGGAGGATCCGCTGACCGCGTTCGCGCTCAGCATCCTGATCGGTGAGGCCTTCTAATGATCGACGCCGCCTGGGCCAAGCCGACTCGTACGCTGAGCCGGCGCAGTGCAGGTGTCGTGTCGGTTCCGCTCGGCCTTGTCACGTTCGTGCTGAGTCTGGTCTTTGCTGCAGTTTTGCACCTCGACCTGCCGGCGAGCCGCAAGATGGCGCGCGACCTGACGGTCCAATTCTTCAATGGCTACTTCAGCGGCCAGATTGCCATCGAGGAAATCAGGAACCTCGGCGTCGATGGCCTTTTGGCAGCTGGTGTGACGATCACGGATCCTCAAAGCCGCCCGGTCATCCAGGCAGCCGAGGTCCAAGCCGACGTCGGCTTGACCGAGCTCGTGCTCAGGTTGCTCGGAGCGCCGAAAAAGATCGACATCGAGCTCGACAAGGTCACCCTGCGCCGGCCAGCCGTCTTCCTGCTCCTGACCAAGAAGGTCGGCCCGGACGGTGAACCGCTCGGATATCCGAGCATTGCAGACGCCTTCGACCCGAGGAATCCCAAGCCCGACACCGCGCAGAGTGGCACGCCCGTGCGCCTGTGGTTTCCGGAGGTGCGCCTCGAGCGCTCCTATGTGCGCGGCCGCATCGGCCCGGACAACGTGGGGGAGGTCAACGTGCCGCTAGCCGAAGCGACCGTTCTCGTCACCGACAAGGGCGTGCGCGTGGAGGTCGAGCGCTTCGGTTTGCGCGCTTCGGGCTTCGGCGGCGTGGACACTCTGGCCGTCGGCGAGGTCCGCATGCGACTGCCGGGAGCGATCGACGGCAGCGTTCGCGGCAAAATCGGCGCAATCCCCCTGTCGCAGACGTTCCGGCTCGAAGGCGATCGCCTGCTCATCGAAGGCTCGCTGCCAACGCTGGAAGCCTCGGCCTTGCGTCCGCTGTTCGCGGACTGGCCGCTCGAAGGAACCATTGGCGTCAAGAATCGCATCGAGGGCACATTGCCGCGGCTCAATGCCGATGTGGTGATCACCGCTGGCAACGGCCAAGTGCACGCGGCGGGGCTCATCACTACGGCGCCGGGCCTGGAAGCCGATCTCGATCTCGATACGAAGGACCTGGATTTGTCGGCTTTGGGTCCCAAGCTGCCGCAGACCCGGCTCAACCTGCGCTCAGCCGTCGAGATCTGGATTGGCAACGGGCGCCCGAGTTTGGAGCTCAACGCCACGCTCGCAGAGAGCGAGTACCAAGGAACCCCCCTGCCAGTCGTCGATCTCATGGCCACGTACGACGAGCGAGGCCTGAGTGCCGACGCGACCCTGCACGAACGTGGTCTGCCGATCCACCTGGCAGTGAGCGGCGAGCCTGGCAAGCGTCTCGACTTCGATCTCGACGTGCGCAGAACCTCGCTCGAGGACAGTCCGCGGCTCAAGGCGCTCGTGGATGCCCGTGGCGAAGTATCTGGCCAGGTCAAAGGCAACCTGCAGGGGACCAAGGCACAGGCGAGCTGGACCTTGGCTGGGCGTGATCTCAGCTACGGGGCGCTGCGGCTCGGTTCCGCCACCAGCTCCGGCCAGGCGCGGGTCGATCTCAGCGCCCCGGAAGGGGCAGAGATATCCGCCGACGTGGAGGCCAAGGATCTCGGCGTGGGCGAGCGCGTCAACGTGCCCAACCTCAAACTGCATGCCGTGGGGCCCGTCCTGCGCCCAGCCATCTCCCTGGACGCCACCACCGCACTCGGCGCTCCGGTGCACCTGGCCGCGACGGTGCATCCCGACTGGCCCGGCGTCTCGAACCTGTCCGGTCACGTGGGCTCGAGCGACAAGGAGGTGGGCATCGAGCTCGAGCGCTTGTCGGCCGCGGGCGGAGAGGTGCACGTGCGCGGCCTGGCGCTCAAAAGCGGCGGGTTTCTCAAGGGAGATCTCGTGCTGTCGAGCGGCGCCGGAGAGGCCCGCCTCGCTGCTCGGTCCTTCGACCTGCGTACGCTGGTCGCGTCGTTCGGGCTCGATCGGGCGAGCCTGTCGGGTCGGCTGGACCTGGACGTCGACGCCAAGCTGGCGAACCAATCGAGCGGACGAGCGCACCTCGTGCTCAAGGACGCTTCGATCCTCGGCGTGGCCGGGCTGAAACTGGACCTGGAAACCAACCTCGACGGTCAGCGTCTGGTCGGACAAGGCTCTTTCGAAATCGAAGGGGTGGCGAAGGGCGCAACCGATTGGGACGTGAAGGTCGCTGGCCCCATCGCGTCCCAGGCGAGCTACCCGGGAGCGACCGGAACTGCCCACCTCGGCATCACCGAGCTCGAGCTGGCTTGGATCAGCACCCTCTTGCCCGAGTCGGTCGGAGTGCGCCGCGCTTCTGGTACGCTGAACGTCGATTTCGACGCAGCACGCGAGGACCCGAGCGCGTTCCCCGATCTTCGCTTCCGCGCCAAGACAACGGGCCTGTCCGTGGACATCGGCAAGGACGAGGACCTGCGGCGAGTCGATGCCCTCGATCTCTCCCTGCGTGGCTCGGTCAACCACAAGCGGCAGCGTTTGGAAGCTGCGCTCGGTGTCACCGATAGCCAAGGGGACATCGTAACGGGAAGCGGCGGAATCGAGCTACCGCTCGACGCATGGGTCACGCGGCCGCCCGAGGCGGGCGAGCTCGCGGCGATCTTCCAGGCGGCGCCCATCGAATGCGTCGTGCTCCTGCCCGAGCGCCGGATCGTCGACTTTCCTCCGGCGCTCCGGCTGCCGTCCCTGGACGGGCACGTGGCGGGACGGGCCGTCGTGCGCGGCAGCATCGAGGACGCGGAGATCGACGTCAACGCTTCGGTGCTCGACTTGCAAGGCGACGTAGTCGGTATGGTGCGCCCCGTTTCCATCGAAACGAGTGCCCGCTATCGGCCCAAGACGGGACGTTTGGGTGGGTCGCTGCAGGCCCGCCAGGGCTCCTCCCGCGTGGCATCCGCGGCGATGAAGGTCGTGCTCCCCTTGGCTCACCTGCAGGATGACGTACCGGAGGGCACTGCGGCCTGGACGGGCGCCGCCCAGGTGGTCGTCGAGGACGCTCCCCTCGGCTTGGTGGCCGCCCTCACGGAGCAACATCTGTCCGGTGCGGTGCAAGGTTCGATTGGCATCACGCGCAAGGGCTATCCCATCGACGTCGACGCGTCGCTCCGCCTCCGGCAACTGATCTTGAACGATACGCCTCTGGGCGAAGGCGAAATGGTCCTCGCGGTGCATGACGACGTCCTGCGAACCAAGGCCCGCCTAGAAGACGAGTTTGGTAACCTCGAAGCTCAAGCGTCGCTCGCAGTACGCCCGAGTCCATGGGCGCTGAGCGTCGACCGTCAGTCCGAGATCGAGCTGGGCGTCAGCTCCAGCGGGCACGACGCGGCCGTGCTGCAGCCGTTCGTCGCCAGCACGCTGAGTGAGCTCAGCGGGGAATTGAACGGCTCTTTGCAGCTGCGTTTGCGGCCGGGCAAAATCGACGATGCACCCATGGACGCCGCGCTCACGGGGCAGATGACGATGCAGGACGGTGTCATCACGCCGAGCGCCATGGGGCTCAGACTCACCGACACCAATTTCTCCGTCATCGCCGCGCCCCAAGGCCAGTACAACGTGATTCGCTTGTCCGGCCTGCGCGCCAAGGCGCGGTCCGAACAGGAAAACTTGCGTGGCGAGGGGGAGCTCTACTTGAAGGGCCTATCCTTCGATCACGCCAACTTCCGCCTCGAACAAAAACGCTTGCCGCTGATGAAGGACGGCGCCCTCGTGGCGACCGTCACCGGGACCTTGCGCGGGGAGCTCGTGAGCAGCGAGGAGCGCCAGGACGTGAAGCTCGACCTATCCGGGCTGACGGTCGACCTGCCCAGCGTCGCCGACGCGGACGTGATCGAGCTCGAGGACAATTCCACGATCGAGATCGTGCAGAGACCGCGCAAAGAGGTGGTGAAAGAGGCCAAAAGCTCTGCCCAACCACTGCGCGTGGTGGTCGACCTCGGTAGCGGGGTCAAAGTGGAGAGCAGCCTGTTCAAGGTCGTGGTGCGCGGACGTCCCGAGGTCGAAATCGCCGAGACCACCAGCATTCACGGTCGCGTCGAGCTCGCCAAAGGGGGGACAGCCACCGTGCTCGGCAAGGTCTTCCTGGTCGAAGAAGGCGTCATTGCCTTCGACACCTTCGAATCGACCAACCCACATCTCGATATCTCCGCAACCTGGCGGGCATCGTCGGGTGTCCTGGTGCGTGCCAAAATCTCGGGCACCGCCAGGAGTCCGAAGCTCGAATGGAGCAGCGAGCCCGCACTCGCTGGTGGCGAGGCGGAGGTGATCGCGCTGGTCATCGGCGGCGGAGGCGGCAGTACGAAGAGCGGCACCGGTCAGGGTCAGGGCGTGGCCATGGCCGGCATGGCGCTCGCCGTCAATCAGCTGATCGGCGAGACGGGCCTGCGGAACGTGGAGGTGTACGCGGGGCGCGAGGCGGAGGCGACGGAGGGCGAGGTCGCGCGACTGTCGCAACGATCTTGGGACAGCTACACCGCCTCCATTCAGCTGAGTGAAGAGCTTTGGTTCCAAGGCAGCTACAAGCAGGAGTCGGGCGGGCCTGCTTCCCAGTCGCATGCCGGTGTCAGCGGCACCCTCGACTGGCGCTTCGCACCCAATTGGTCCGCCAGCACCGAGATCGGCATGCTCGGCGTCGGGGCGGACCTGCTTTGGCAGTATCGGTACTGAACCGCTCAGCGCCGGGCAGAAAATGCCGCGAGCTTGAGCTTGAGCTCGAGGCTCTCGTCCGACCAATACTTGTCGACGGCGCGCGCCACGTAGGCCATGGCTTCCGTGAGCTCGGGCGCGCCGATCCACCCTGCCAAGGTCGGCGCAATGAAGAAACGCATGGTCGGATCGTCGAGCAGCGAGCGGCCACTGTCGAAGACCAAGGACAGATCGGCAGTTTCGAAGTCGACGTCGTGCATGCCCTCTGCTTCAAGCTCGCCAGCAATGGACTCGACGGTCACCGGATGCTGGCCGCACTCCTCGAGGCCTTCGGCCACGGTATTGTCCTCGAACTTCAGGGCATACTCAGCGAGCAAGTCGAGCAGCTCCGGGAACGACTGCCCGAGCGGCATGCACACGAGAGCCTGACCGCCGCCGTAGAGTAGCCGGGCCATTTCGCGAAAAAGCAGCGTGCGTTCGATCAGGCCGCCCGGCGCATGCAGGCTCATCGCGTGCGAGAAGGTCTGTTCCGGCAGGCCCGTGTATTCCGGCGATGCCTCCAGGTAGCCGAACACCGAACGCTCCACCTTGGCCGAGGCAAGCGTCAAACAGGCCGTCGACGGGTCGACCCCAACGCCCGTGGTCTGCGGCATGAGCGAGAGGAGCTCGGCATCGGGGTACCCCGTTCTGCAGCCCAGGTGCACCACGCGCGACGCCGAGCCAACGAGCAGGAGCCGGCGACCCAGCGCCCAGAAGTGACTGAGGTACGCAGGCGCGACGAACGCCTCCAGCACCGCCGCTTCGTTTTCGCCAATGGCGGGTGAAAGGGGGGGCGATTCGGCCGGGCCGATGGGCAACGCTCGCTCAGCGGTCACTCCGGGGATGTGGTATCAGATTGTCACGACCTTCCGCCAGGAAGGATCGCGGAAGGTGTCTGGCTGCCCGAGCGTTCCGCTAGCCTGGTCCGGTGAGCATGCGACCCCAGAACTACCTGATCGTCTCTGGATTGGTCCTCGCTGTGGGCCTCGTGGCGCTGCTCGCCGCGCCCAGAAGGGCCGAGAACGCAGGAAAGCCCTCGGCGCCTGCCAGCTCGGCCCAACGTGCCGAAGGTGCGGCCTGCCCGAAGGGGCAGCTGGACGACTTCGGCGTGTGCGTGCCAGTGGCACAAACACCTTCTCCCGCGCACGTCGACTCCGCACGGCCTCGCGTCGGCGGCCAGGACCGCTGACGCGAGCGGCGCTCCCCGCTCGGGCGGGGCCGGCACTGCGCTAGCGCACCAGTTTATAGCCGTGACCGTACACGGTCAGGATGTAGACCGGCTCGTTCGGGTGCCGTTCGATCTTCTTGCGCAACTTGACGATGAAGTTGTCGATGGTCCGGCTGTTGCCGCTCTTTTCGATGCCCCAGACCTTCTTGAGGATGTCATCGCGGCTCACCGGCTCCCCCCGGCGTTCGTGCAGGAGGCGCAGGAGCTCCACCTCGTAGAACGTCAGCATTTCCTCTTGGCCGCGGCAGGACAGGGTGTGCGTGGCCACGTTGATGGTCGCATCCCCGATCACGATCACTTGCCCGTCCTGTCGCGCATCGGTGCGCCGAAAGAGCGCTCGCAAGCGGGCCGTCAGCTCGCCCACGCTGAACGGCTTGGTCACGTAGTCGTCCGCCCCAGAATCCAGGCCCCGGATCTTGTCGGCCTCCTGACTCTTGGCAGTGAGCATGATGACGGGCACCGCCGCATCGAGCTCACGCAGCCGTTGGCAGACCTGGTAGCCGTTTTGGTCCGGCAGCATGAGATCGAGAAGGACCGCGTCCGGTTTGGCCGCTTTGTACTCCGTGATCGCGGCAGTGCCGGTCGCCGCCGTCACCACCCTGAAACCCTCGAACTCGAGCGCGTCCTTCAAGCCGAGCACGATGTGCGGCTCGTCGTCGACGATGAGGATGGTCTTGGGGCCGTCCATGGTTCCGCTCACGATCTATAGCGAACTTTCGCTCGGGTGAACCCGTCTTGTCCGCGCCCGGGAGCGCGACGAGGAGGCGATCCACAAAGAAATTACGGGGCGGCGCAAGCGCCGCCCCGCCCCTCCATCATGTCCCGGCCTTCACCCGGACAGATTCATCGTGATGGTCGCGCCGCTCACGGCCCCGTGGGGGGCGGCAAGGGGGGCAGCTCACCCGAGCTGTCGCCCGTGGCTTCACCGACGCAAGCCACGAACAGGTTCGAGTTGTTGACTGGCGTGTCCTGACCGACGAAGCGCAAGATGCGGCGCTGGGTTGCAGGACAACTCTCGACGTTCACGTTGCTGCACGTACCCCAGTCGTCCGGGTTGTCCACGGTGCAGTTCGCTCCGGTGCCACCAGCGGCCGGGCCCTTCGCCGGGTCGATGTAGCAGTAGCCGGGATCCTGGGTTTCGGCACCGGCCGAGCTGAAGCAATCCGCCTGCTGCTGACTGCCTGCGGCCGCCTGAAGGATGGTGCACATACCCCAGGCGGAGCAGGGCACCGCCGAGCCGGTTTGCGTCGTGTCATCGGAGCAGTAGCCGGTGTCGGCCAAGAGCGAGATCACCGCCGGCTTGACCTTCGCATCGACAGCCGCGCGCCCGGGCCGCGCGCAGTCGAGCTCACCCTGGATCGCTTCGACGACGGCGCAGGGCACGCCCTCGGCTTCCAGGCTCAGCTCGCGGGGCAAGCACGTGCCCGTCAGCTTCTCCGCCAAGCGGTCCACGATGGCGTTGATGGCCGGGTTGTAGCCGAAGTACGGGTCGTTCACGTCGTCCAGGAGCTTCGGGCAGATCGAGCCGACGATGGAGTTTTCACCGAAGTCTCGCAGCACCTGCAGCACGCGCGTGGCAGGATAGGCCTTACCCCAGTACTGCGTGGTCGTCGCGGCGGTCGAAGCGTTCGAACCCTCCGGTTTGCACAGCGGTCGACCCTTGGGGACCATCGGCTCCTCGCCGCAATCGCAAGCGGCGTTGTCGTTCGTGCAGTTCTCCTTCACGCCGTCGACCGCCGCGAGCGGGAAGATGCACGAGTACTGGAGGTCGTCGTTCGACGGAATGTTGTCGATGTAGTTGACCGAGTTGTCGTACTCGTGGCCGTTGATGGGCGACCAGCCGCTACCGCCAATCGGGACGATGCCGTCGCCCGTGATGGGGTTCGTGCCGGAGCGCGGCTCGATCTGCTCGATCATGAACGGGTCGCTCGGCGGAATCGGCGCGCGGCCGCACGCCTCGGGCCGGCTGGCCTCGTCGCCGCCGCACTCGCGCGCGTTGGCGGGCAGGCCCGGGTCACCGAGGATGACGGCCCAGCGCCCCTCCTGGTTCAGCGTCCGCGCGTCCATGTAGGCGAGGGCTGCGTCGTCCGTGAGCGTGGCCGTGGTGGCGATGTCCTGCCAGGGCACGCCGACGATACCGGCGAAGAAGACCAGGTTCGGCAGGCGCGTCACGCGCTCGTCGACGTTCAAGCTGGCGCCGAGCAAGAGCGGATTGGGTGCCGGCATTCCGGTCTGGCTGTCGACGATCGTGGCCTTGCTCAGACCATCCACGTAGCGGCTGGTCGGATACAAGAGGTCCAGGCCGAAGCGGCGCTTGTTCTGGAAGCAGCGCGCATTGGCTCGATCGTCCTCGGGCTCGAGCTTCGCACCTTTGCCCTCCGCGTTGCGCTCGCACGTGTCCGTGCAGTTGGCCGGTGCCGTAGCCTGAAGGCAGGAGTAGCAGCAGGCGCCGTTCGGATTGGTCGCGCACTCGTCGCTGGCCGTCTCGAACGTGCGCTGGATGTCGGGCACGAGCCAGCCGAAGCCAGCGTTCTCGTAGTAGGGCCCGCCTTCCATGGCCGAGCAGTCGTTTTCATCCGTGAGCACGACGATGGCCACGAGGCTGGTCGGGCGCAGGAACTCGGCACGCTGCTGCAGGATCGTCTGGTCGACGCCGGTGGATTCCGTCGCGTTCGTCGACGCGTTCTTCACCAGGTCGGCCGGAGGGCTCGGGTCGATCAAGAAGCGGTACCAAGCTTCGAGCGAGGCCTCGAAGCCGCAGCCCGTCTCGCCCGAGGCGGCGACGTGAATCGCGAAGTCGTCGCTGAGCGCCGTCACGTCGGCATCGACGCCGCCTTGCCAATGCAAGAAGCCGAGGCCCGTCGGATCCGGTACGGGCTCCTGGGTGGAAGCCACCACCGTGCGCACCTTCGGCATGAGCAGCGACTTGTCCTTGTCGCCGTCGTCGGCCGCGCACTGACTCGAGCCGAAGCCGCCGAGTGAGGAGCTGATGACGCCGATGTGGATGTTGTCGACCGGCTGAAACTCGAGACCAAAACCGTCGCCGGTGCAGGTGAGGTCACCCATCGCGTTGCGGGTGCTGGGCTGACGCTCGCCGCCGTCGCGATTGACGCAGTCCGGAGTCACCAGGCGCCGCACCATCTGCGGCACGGCCTTCACGAGCAGCTGCTGCTTGTCGGCCATCGAGACCGAGTTGTCGGCAACGAACAAGAGGTCGATGGCGTCGATCTTCGAGAAGGGCACCTGAGTCACGAACACGTTGCTCGTCACCGGTTCCTGCTCCACGACCGGACGCTCCAGACAGCCTGCGGTGCCGAAGGCGGCCGTGGCGGCCAGAAGCGCACCCGAAAAGAGGCTCGCGCGCCGACGCCATCCGCCGGAGGTCCAGCCGCCAGGGGTCGAGCGAGTCAGAGGAAGGGTTTCGAGAGTGGGTCGGTCGGTCATGTTGGCTGTACTCGCTCAAGGCGGCGCTCGCTCAAGGGCGGCGCCCGTTCAGTCGGGCTGGAGGAGGTTCTCCTGTTTCTGCTCTGAAAGCAACGCCCGTTCCACCGGGGATCCCATGGATCTGCTCGGCTTTTCCCCCCCAAACGCAGCCGGGCCAGAACCCGAACGTCAACTCAGTTGACGCAATTGACAACTTAGTTGTCCATCCCGGGGGACGGTTCGGTGTCCTCGGCTGCCCCCGACTGCGGGGCCTCGTCCGCCGCAGGCGCGGTGAAAGCCCGCACGACGGCCTCCGCCTGCGTCCGCGACACGCCGCGGATCCGGCACAGCTCGTCCACACTGGCGGCGGCCACCTGCTCGAGGGTCCCGAGCGCCTCGAGCAGGACCTTCCTGGTCTTGGGCCCGATGCCCGGGATGTCGTCGAGCCGCGAGGCGAAGCGGCGCTTCTTGCCCAGGCGCTCGCGCTGCACGTTCGCAAAGCGGTGAGCCTCGTCGCGCGCACGCGCCAAGAGAAAGAGCTCCGGCGTGTTGGGGCGCAAGGGGATGGGGTTCTTCTGACCGGGCAGGTACACACGATCCACGAAGCGATCACCGGTCACGCTCTCGCGTTCCTTCGCCAGCCCAACGATGGGCAGAGACGACAGCCCCAGATCGAGAGCTGCAGCCAGCGCGACTCCGAGCTGACCGCGCCCACCGTCGACCACGAAGAGGTCGGGCAACGCCCATTCCTCCCCGCCCTCGCCCTTTTCAGCCGCCTGTCCGCGGGCAAACCGCCGCGACAGGACCTCGTACATGGCGGCGTAGTCGTCGCCATCGGCGACGCCGCGTACGCGATACGACTTGTAGCGTTTCTTGTCGGGCTGGCCATCCTCGAGCGACACGACCGAGCCCACTGTGGCCTCGCCACCCAGATGCGAGATGTCGCAGCACTCGATGCGCCGCGGGATGACGGGGAGCCTGAGCTTGCGCTGCACTTCGAGCAGACGCTCCTCGAGGTCTTCCGTCTTGCGCCGCTTCTCTTTGAAGGCGTGGGCCGCGTTCTCGAGCGCCAGATCGAGCAGCTCGGCTTTGGGCCCACGTTGCGGCAAGGACAGCGCGACGCGGCCCGGCCGGCGCTTCTCGCCGCGCTGCTCGGCCAGGACCTCGCGCCGCTCGTCGAGCCACTCGCGCACACCGTCTGCACCTTCTGGCAGGGCCGGCACGATGATTTCGTCCGGAATGAGCGCCGAGCCCAAGCCCAAGACGCCGTAGTGCTCACGCAAGAAGCCCGCCACGATTTCATCGGTGGGCAGCGAGGTGCGCGCGTGGCTGACGTTGAGGATCTCGACCACCCGCCCCTGGCGCACGCACACGACCGAGAGCTCGACCAGATCCCCCTCGCGATACAACCCGAGTGCATCCTGGTCGATGTCCGTCACGGCCACCACGCGCTGCTTTTCACGGATCTTGCCGAGGGCGTCGATTCGATCGCGGTAGTGGGCGGCAACCTCGAAGTTCAGCTCGCCCGCGGCCGTCTTCATACGCTGCTCGAGCGCGCGCCCGAGCTCGTCCTGGCGCCCGGCCAAGAACAGCCCCACCGTCTCGACTTGGCGCTGGTACTCGTCTCGGTCGACGGCGAGGCAGCAAGGCGCCGGGCAGCGCTTCATCTGGTACTGGATGCACGGACGCTTGCGGTTCAAGAGCTCGCGATCACTGCAGGTCCTGAGCTGGAAGTAGCGTTCGACGACGTGCAGCATGCGACGCGCCGCCGTAGCGGAGTGGTACGGTCCGAAGTAGCGCGCACCATCCAGTTCGGGCCGGCGCACCAGGTCGAGCCTGGGCCAGGAGGCGCGCGCATCCAGCCGCAAGGTGAGAAACTCCTTGTCGTCGCGCAGCTTGACGTTGAGCCTGGGGCGATGCTCCTTGATCAAGCTGTTCTCGAGAATGGCGGCTTCCTTCTCGGTCGTGGTGACGAAGGTCTCGAGGTCGAAAACGAGCTTGGGCAAGAGCTCGATGAACGCCCGCGTGTCGCTGCCTCCGGGCTGGAAGTAGCTGCGCACGCGTGAGCGCAGGCTCTTGGCCTTACCCACGTAGAGCACGCCGCCGCTCTGATCCCGGAACAGATAGCAGCCGGGCGTGACAGGTAAGCCGTCGAGCTTCTGTTCGACGTTTTCGGATAGTTCGGCCATGAGCTGGGTAGCGAGCTGGCTGGGTCGCGAGCTAGTCGGGTGCGGCCGAGTTTTATCGCGCGGCCGCGCGAACGCTACAGCCCCCTTGCACTTCGATCCTCTTTCGGCAAAGACCGGTGCCGATGTCCGGCGGGCCAGAAAACCCGGAGCCGGCCGAGCCGGCCCCCCCGCATGCCAGTCGCATCTCGAAGGAACGCACGCTCAGTGTGCTGCTCCTGTCGGCGGCGATCGGTAGCGCGCTCGGTTTGCTCGTCCTGCCGCGCACACCTCCCGACTACGCCAGCGAGCACCTGCCGGAAGTACGTTACCTCGGCGCGCCGCTGTCGCTCGATCGTGGCGCTGTCGACGTAGCGCTCAATCGCACTCGCAGTTTCGCCAAGCAGGCCATCTCGATCGAACTCTCCGACGGGAAGTTCCATTCCATCCCACTTTCCAAGATGGGCGCCGAGATCGATACCGTCCGCCTGACCAGCGATCTATTGGATGCACGTGACCCGTCGAGCCGCTTGCGCTCGCTCTGGCGCGAGCTTGCACTCGGGAGGCGAGCGCCACTGCGCGAAGCCGGCGTCGATCGAAGCCGCGAATTGCCGGTCGCTCTCAAGCTGGACCCGGAGCTCGCTCTGCTCGAGGTCCTTCGGCTCAAGGACCGAGTCGACCGAGTCCCTCGCGACGCTCGTCTCGATCTGGAGCACAAGACCGTGCTGCCCCACGTGACCGGCCGGTCTCTGGACGTGGATCGAACGCTCGCCGCCATCGACCGAGCGCTCGAGCTGGGGGAGCTCCAGACCAAGGCCGTCACCCTGGAAACCGCACCGAATCGCCAGAGCCAGGCGCTCGGCGGACTGTCGTTCGATCACGTGCTCGGTCACTTCGAAACCCACTACAGCACGGCCGACAAGGACCGCGACCGCACGTACAACCTGCACCTGGCCGCGTCGAAACTCGACGGCACCGTCCTTTTGCCCGGCGAGACCTTCGACTTCAACGAGGTGCTCGGCGCGCGCGACGAAGCCAACGGCTACCGGGTGGCGACCGTGATTGCCGACGGCGAGCTGGTCGACGGCATCGGCGGTGGCACCTGCCAGATCTCCGGGACTCTGCACGGTGCGGTGTTTTTCGCCGGGCTCGACATCGTGGAGCGCTACCCGCACACGCGGCCGAGCTCGTACATCAAGATGGGAATGGACGCGACCGTGGTCTACCCGACCATCAACTTTCGCGTGCGCAATCCCTTCCCGTTCCCGGTCGTGCTGCATCAGACGGTACAGGGGGGCGTGGTCCGGGCCGAAGTGCTGGGGCCGGACGTGGACCAGGTGGTCACCCTGATCCGGCGCATCGACGAGGCGCTCCCCTACGAACAAATCGAACGTCCGGACGACCGGCTGCCCCGGGGGACCAGGGTCCTCGCGCAGCGCGGCATCCCGGGGTTTCGTTTGCACCGGTATCGAATTGTCCGCCAGGGCAACCATACCCTTCGGGAGCGTTGGCGCGACATTTACCCCCCGACCACGCAGGTGGTGCGGGTCGGAACGGGCCCGACGACGCTCGAGCTGAACGCCCACGACGTGCGCGTCCCCGAGTACCTGGCCGACGAGCTCCTAGTACTCACTCAGAAAAGACCGGAGCGAGGTGAGCCCGGAGAGCTGGCGGAGAATCGAGAGGCTGGTCGCTTCGGTCACCCAGGCTGGACTGGACAGCTCGGTATGCCCGTCTGGCAAGAGCAAGCGCGGGCCCAGTAGCGCCAGCGCTGCGAGATCCGAGCGCCGGCCGCGCGGCCGAAGCGCTGAGTCCGCCGCAAGATTGCGGCGCGGTCGACGCGCGATGGTCTGCGATTGCGTCGCGAAATATTTCACGAGGAGACCCATTGCCCTCGTGGGAGCGCGTCGGGAGAGCACCGATCGAGCGGCACTGCTAATCGACTCATTGACCACGCGGCGAGCGCGAATGGAAGCGGAGCCGAAAGGCGCAGAATGGCGACCTTCTGATGACTTTCAGGACCTCGTCGGCAAATGTGTGTTGACGCCCGCTTTCGACTCCTCCACCGTGAAGACTGAGCGCCATGTCAATTGCACAACTCAAGTCCACGTCCCATGACAGCCCAACCGGTCCGCTAGCCAACTCCCAGAGTGGGGAGCACCGCGTCAGCGAAAGCGGGGAGTTCCCACGGGTCACCAAAAGTGACCACCCGCGCGTGGCGGCGATCCTGGAGACGGCTGCTGCCTGCTTCTCCAAGGGAGGCTTCACGGCCACCACCTTGGCGGACATCGGCAAGGAGCTTGGGCTGCGCAAGAGCATCGTCCACTACTACTTCGCCAGCAAAGGGGCCCTGGTTCACGAGGTTCAGCGGCTCGCCCAGGCGCGCCACCACCAGATCGTGCGCCAGGCCATCGGCGAGGGCCCAGACGGCGGCTCGGCCCAACGGCTGGCCGAGGTGTTTCGCGAGCTCTGGCCCCGTCTGGCCGGCAGCCCGGACGTTCGTGGCCTTTTGATCGAGCTCTGGGGCGAAGGCCGGCGTGACACCGACCTCTCCCGCGTGGCGGCGGCGTCGGCGGAGGACGTTCACCGCCTCCTGGTCGACAAGATCCGCCAGAGCGGTCCCTCCCGCGTGGCCCCGGAGGACTTGGCCACGCTGACTCTCGCCGTGCTGGATGGCCTCACCGTGCTCGCCGAGCGTGGCGATAGCGGAGAGCGCGCCCAGCGCGCATTCGAGGCATTCCTGACCCTGCTCGACTGCAGCCAGTCAGCGTAGTACCCGGCGGGCCTCATGGCCTTTTCCGACATCGTCGGCCAGCGCGGCGCCGTGCTCACCCTGGAGCGCGCGCTCTCGTCAGGCAAGGTGCATCATGCACTGCGCTTCGAGGGGCCGCCGGGCGTCGGCAAGGAGACCGTCGCCTGGCGTCTTGCCCAGGCCCTCGTCTGCACGGGCTCGGATCCGCTCGGTTGCGAGGCGTGCAGTGCCTGTCAGCGCGCGATCGGGACCTCCGCCGAACCACCGGCGGTGTCCCTGCATCCGGACGTGCTGCTCGTCGAGCGTGGGCTCTACCCGCCGGCCCTTTTGGGCGGAAAGTCCGAGGCCACCGGCATCAGCGTGGAGCAGATCCGCAGCATCGTCCTGCCCCGCCTGGGCTTCTCACCGCACGAAGGCAAGGCTCTGGTCATCCTAGTGCGGAACGCCGACGAGCTGACCACGTCCGCCGCCAACGCCCTGCTCAAGACGCTCGAGGAGCCGCCGCCGCGCACCCACTTCATCCTGATGACGACCCGGCCCGGGCGCCTGCTCGACACCATTCGGAGTCGCACCTTGCCCGTGCGTTTCGGCCCTCTGCCCTTGGCCGACTTGACCCAACTGCTCGCGCTACAAGGCTTGCCCCCCGAAGTCGCTCCGCTCGCCGGTGGCAGCCTCGAGCGGGCCCGCCTCCTGGCCGAGCCGGAAGCCCGCGCCCAGCGGGACGCCTTCGTCGAGGCCGCTGATCGGGCCGTCTTGGCCGAGCACGACCAAGCTGCGCTCGACTTCGCCGACCAGCGACCGGAAGGGCGAACCGAGCTCCTGGAGGTCTTGACTCATCTCGGCTCCGTCTACGCCGAACGTGCGCGCAAAGGGCACGATCTCCGCCTGCTCTCCCTTTTCCACCACGCCACGATGCGCTCCCTTTCCGAAGTGGAGAGCAACGGCTCACCGGCCTTGGTGCTCGAAGCGCTTCTGCTCGAGCTGCGAGCCCTTCATCGCGGAGCGCCCCCCAGCTCCGAGTGATTGAGCAAAGGCGCGCGCCCGCTCGAGCACGGCTCGGGACACCGCCTCCTCACCTTCCCCCGGCGACTGCTCCGGCATCAGCGCTGCGATGGTGGCCACGTAGTCGGCATGGGACAAAACGGCCCCGGCCCGCACGTGGTCGATGCCCCCGATCGCCACCAGTGGCACCTGCATCGCGCGGGCTCGCGGCGCGAGGCGCTCGAGCTCGAGCAGACCGACCACCGGCTCGCTCGCCTGCTTGCTTTTCGTGCCGAAGATGGGCCCGAGGGCCAGATAGTCGGGGCGATCGAGCAGGGCGCGATCGAACTCGGCTTCGGAATGCGTGGAGAGGCCCACGCGTAGTCTGGGGAAGTGATGACGGACGGCGGCGATGGCCTGGTCCCCTTGGCCGACGTGCACGCCGTCGCAACCAGCGAGCTCGGCCAGGTCGGCACGATCGTTCAGGTAGAGCAGGGTCCCGCTGTCCTTGGTCCACGAACGGAGCCTTGCCAAGACGGCCAGCACCTCGGTCGCCGAACGCCCTTTGGCACGAAGCTGGAGCATGGCCGGAGCCGCATCACACAGGGCCTCGCCGACGGCCAAGAGGTCCAATCCTCGCGCTCTGCAAGCGTCCGCGTCCAGGATCGCGTAGAGCCGACTTTCCAGCATGAAGCGAGCGTAGCGCAGGGCGGCTGGGGCCGGGAAAGTGCGAGCGAAGCACCGACATCTGGGCGGCTCGCGGCACGCGTGGTAGGTCCCGGCGCCATGCTTGCCCGTCTCTCCTTTCGCCCCGCGCTCTGCTTGGGCCTAGCGCTGAGCCTAGGGGCCTGTGGGGGGAACAAGGAGCCGAACGCGCCGCCGATTGGGCAGACCCGCCTCGAAGGAGCCCTCAGCCGCGACATCGAAGCGCCAAAGCCGACCCAGCCTGTCGAGGAGGAGCCGAGCCTGGAGGAGGCGCTCACCCGCGACGAGCTGAACGCGCTCGCGGAAGAGCAGGCACTGTCCCGACGAGCGGAGTGGGCCCGGGCGGCCCTGGCCGAGGTGGCGAGCCCGACGAACGACCTGGGCGTGGTGGTGGTCGTGGCCCAACGCGCCTCCGACCTCGAATGGCTCCTGGCCATCCAAAATCGCGGCGAGCACCCCGTGTCGACGGCGGCATTGCCCGAGCTGTTGACGTTCGAGGTGGTCCCCAAAGAGCGGGCCGCGGAGCCGCCTCCAGCGCCACCTGCCAATCGCTGGGCAAAAAAACCGGCTGCACCTCCCCAGATCTGGTGCGGCGTCGTCCCCAAAGAGGTCGGCCACGAAAGCCGGGTTTCGCTGCTCCCGGGCGAGATGCTGGTATTCGCCTTCGATCCACGCAGCTACTGCGAGGACAGCGATGTGCTCACCTTGGGCGCCACGATCAAGCCCCGCTATGGCTTCCCGATCGAGACCAAGAAGGTTTGGCGCAAGGGCAAGATGGTGGAGGAGACGTTGCCACCCAAGGCGCCACTAGCCTTCGAGCCCGGCGCCCCGATCGAGGCGCCCCTGGCCGGCGCGCCGGCACCGGCGAGCACGACGGCCACCGCCGAGCCAACCACCGCCGGGCCGACAGCCGAGCCGACACCCGAGACTCCTGCGCCCGTCCTCTTGCTGAAGCACGTCGACGCAGCGGCCTTCGTCCTGGACGAGACCTACCCACTCGAACAGATCGCCCCGCTTGGACGAATCGAGACGGCCGGTTCCGCGGAAAGCGCAGCGACGACGTCGGACCCGCCTCCCGCCGGCCCGAATGCCGACGGCTCGCCAGAGCCGGCCCCTGCCCGCCCGCCACCACCACCGCCGCCGCTGACCTTGACGATTCGACCCCTCGGTTCGACGGGAAATCCGAGCTTCGGCACCGTCACGGTGAGCGCCAAGAACACCTCGGGTCGCGCCATGCGGCTGTTCCTGCGCCGGGAGCTCATCAGCTACCAGGTCACCGGCCCGAGCGGTCCGAAGACGTGCCGGATGACTCCCGGTACCCGCGCACCAACCGCCTCGGCCTACTCTTCGCTCGGCGTGGGAGCGGCGCTCAGCGTCACCACCCGCCTGGCCGAAGCCTGCCCGAAGGGCACGTTCGACTTGCCCGGCACCTACACCGTGTTCGCCCGCATCGACGCGCAGAACGACGGCCGTGAGCACGGCTTCATCGCCTTCACCGGCACCGCCATCACGCAGCAGCCGGCCGCGCTGACCGTGCGCGGCAGCGGCCCGCAGACCAAGCCCGTGATGCGAGTGGTGAGCGGTAAGTAGCTAGAGCCCGCTCGCTCGAGCCGGCTCGCTAGAGCCCGCTCGCTAGGGTTTGCCCGCAAGGCGGGTGTGGGCTTTGCCATCGAAGCGCAGCATGGTCGGCGCCTCCTCGATCAAAGTCGACACCAGGACCGGTCTTTTCCACACGCGCACCATCGCTTCGAGCACCCGCTCGGCGTAGTCGAGCCTGAGATCCACGCCGCTATGGTCGTGAACGAGCAAGAGCTCGCCGCGATTGGCGTGGTTGGCGTCGAGCACTCGAATGACCGGATTTCCGGCGTTGGTCAGCTGAGCCAGGAGCTTCTGCTTGACCTTCGCGAACTCGCGCGTCGCCACCTCGAAGCCGCCGCGGCGCTCCGACCACTCGAAGGTGAAGAGGCCCTGCTCCATGGCAAACTCCGCCGTCAGGTACTCGTCGAGGAAGGTCACGTCGGTGTAGTGCGCGCGCACCTCGAAGATCTTCTGTTTGCCGAGGCCGAGCCGCATGTCCCAATGCCGGCGCTCGTCCAAGTCGTTACATTGATCCCACTTGGCGCCGAACTGCCCGCGATTCCAGCGTTCCTCGATGTGGCGGAAGAGCTCCACGCCGAGTTTGTACGGATTGAGCCGCTTGCCGTTCTTGGCCATCACGCCGGCGTTGTTGTCGGCGTACTCGATGATGTCCTCCCAAGTGGCGATGTGCTCGGTCATCAGCTTCGAATGGTGGTAGCTGGCCCAGCCCTCGTTCATGATCTTGGTCTGCATCTGGGGCAGGAAGTAGTAAGCCTCGTCGCGGACGACGGTCAGAACGGCTCGCTCCCAGCGCTCGAGTGGCGCATGTTCCAGCAGGAATAGCAGCACGTCTTGCACGGGTTCGGCGGGAATGCGGCCCTTCTTGGCATCGCGCTCGTCGCGCAGCTGCTGCCGCTTCGAGGTCACGTAGTCCTCCGGATTGATGAAGGCCTCCATGTACTCCTTGGCGGAGAGCAGGCCGACCTCTGGCTCTTCCTCTTCCTCGAGGTCGGGCTTGGACGGACGCGTGCGGCGGATGAAGGCCGCATGGGGGTCCACCAGGTTTTCCAGGCTGAGGCAGCAGTCGATGAAGGTCTCGATTTTCTCGACGCCGTAGCGGCCCTGCAGACGCCGGATCAAGGTGCCGTGATTGGCCATCTTGTCGATCCAGCGCCGATTCGGGTCGTAGCTGCCCGGCGACGGCTCGTGGGGGACGAGGCGCCCGAGCGCGTCGAGATCGGTGCTGCGGAAGGTGAAATTGTTCTTGAAGAAGTCGACGTGCCCGTACACGTGGCACATGACGAGCTTCTGGTCGGTCAGGCTGTTGCCCTCGAGCAGGTAGGCGATCGACGGATTGGTGTTGATCACCATCTCGTAGATCTTCGACAGACCATACTCGTAGCTCTTGGCGAGCCGCTCGTATTCCATGCCGAAGCGCCAGTGCGGATAGCGCGTCGGAAAGCCACCGTAGGCGGCAATCTCGTTCAGCCGGTCGTAGGACAGGATCTCGAACACGGTCGGGAAGAAGTCGAGCCCAATCTTGCGGGCAACGTTCTCGACCTTCTCCTGCTCGCGCCTGAGGTAGGCGGGCAAGGTGGTAGCGTCGGAAACTGCGGGGAAGTTCACGTCAATGTCCCTTACCCAAGAAATCCTTGATGCTGCCGGCGATCGCGTCGCGGTCGGCAATCTGACTCAGGACCAGCTTCTTCTCGTCGGGCAAAGCCTGGCTCAAGTCCTTGATGAACTGGCCGGAGCCGTAGGGGCTGTGGACCTGTCCGTAGGCGAACATGTTGCACACCGGGAGCAGCTCCTCGGCCAGGAGCTTCATGCACAGCTGCGTGTCGTCGGTGGACCAATTGTCGCCGTCCGAGAAGTGGAAGGCATACACGTTCCAGTCCGTGCTCGGATAGTTGCGAGCGAGGACCTCGCTGCACAGTCGATAGGCGCTGGAGATCATGGTGCCGCCCGACTCGCGGGTACGGAAGAACGTCTCTTGGTCGACCTCGCGCGCCACGGCGTCGTGAATGATGTAGCGACTCTCGATTCCGTCGTATTGCCGGCGGAGCCAAGTGTCGATCCAGAAGCTCTCGATCCGGACGATCTCCTTTTGCTCGTCACCCATCGAACCGGAAACGTCCATCATGTAGACGATAACGGCGTTGGCGATGGGCTGCTCCGAGGTGCGCCATGATCGATAGCGCTTGTCATCCGGCTGCGGCACGATGATGGGCCGCTCGCGGTTGTAAGCGCCGCTCTGGATGCTGCGGCGCAATGCCTCACGATAAGTGCGCTTGAAGTGGCGAAGCGACTCGGGCCCCACGCGCCGGATGCCCGTATAGCGCTCACGGCTGCTCGGGATGTGCTTCTTGCCCTTGTCTTCGATGTCGGGCAGCTCGAGCTCCTGGCCGAGGATCTCCGCCAACTCGTCGAGCGTCACGTCGACTTCGAGCACGTGGCTGCCTTCGCCGCTACCAGCCGCACCCGCGCCGTCCCCTTCACTACCCGAATCCAGGGGATCGCCTGGCCGACCGTCCCCCTGGCCGACGCCGCCCTGCTCTTTGCTGCCGAACACGAACCGCGGCACGTCGATCTCGGGGATGGGAATGGAGACGACTTCCTTCCCCTTTTTCCCGATCATCTCACCATGGGAGATGTACTGACGCAGTCCCTTTCGGATCTTGCCGCGGACGATATCCCGGAATCGCGAATGGTCCCGATCGATCTTGAGCGTCACTAGAACTAGGTTACCCCGGCCCCGCCGGGGTGGCCAATTGCCCCCGATCCGAGCCTGGACTAACGATCCAGGAATGACGCAGGCCCTAGTCCTCACCGCCCTCGGCCCGGATCGGCCCGGCATCGTCACGGCGCTGTCCGCCCTGCTCGGCGCAGCCGGGGCCAACATCGAGGACACCCGCATGGCCAAGCTGGGGGGCGAGTTCGCCGTGCTGGTTTTGGTCACCGGCACCGAAGCCGTGCTGGCCGACGTGCTCGGTTTGAAGGCGCGCATCGAGTCCGAGCTCGGCGTCGAGTGCTCGCTCAAGCGAACCAGTAAGCCCGCGCCCAGCGGCGACGGCCTGCGCTACCGGCTCGAGGTGAGCGGCTTCGATCGACCAGGTATCGTGCAGAGTATCACGAGCGTGCTGTCCAAGCTGGACATCAATGTCTCGAACCTCGCCTCGCGGGTCGTTCACGCGCCACTTTCCGGGACACCCATGTTCTTGCTCGACGCCGAGCTCGAGGTGCCGAGGAAGGTCAGCCTGCCCAGCTTGCGCCGCGACGTAGCGAGCGCCTGCGAGCGGGAGAACCTCGACTTCTCACTAGAGCCCGGGCGGGCGTGACGGACCCGCACCCGACCAAGCAGAGTTCGGCCAAGCGCTACGTCTGCGCAACGCACGGTCACTGCTTCGACGGTTTGGCGAGCGCGGTCGTCCTGCGCCGCTTGGTCGAGGTCGACTACCGGGATCACGAGTTCGAGGTCCATGCCTGCGGCTACGGGCACAAACAGGAAAAACCGACTCTGGCGCTGCTATCCGGCGATGGCAACGCCATCGTCGACTTCCGCTACGAACCGGTCGACTCACTCACGCACTACTTCGATCATCATCGAACCGCCTTCGCCGATGCAGCAGCGCTCCAGCACTTCGAGCAGCGAGCCCAGCGTGACCCGAGCCGCTACGTGTTCGACCCGGCCCGCTCCAGCTGCACCAAGCTCTTGGCCGACGTTGCGGTCCGGTTGCACGGCGCCGATCTGACGGGGTTGGGTAGCCTCATCACCTGGGCCGACCGCATCGATTCGGCGAGTTTCGGCTCGGCGGAAGAGGCCACGGACAAAGACGAGCCGGTATTGCGCCTGGCCGCGGTGATCGAACAGTTCGGCGATACGCAGTTCTTGAGTCGAGCGGCCGAGGTTCTCTACGAGCAGGACCTCGAGACCCTATGCCGCAAGCGCTTCATCACCGACGCCTACAAGATCATCGGACCGCGCCAAGACGCGTTCATGGCCCGGGTTCGCGAACGGGGCACCCAGATCGGTCGCGTAGCGTTTGCCGACCTAGCGGACCAAACCGTCAGCGCCGTCACCAAGTTCGTTCAATACAAGCTCTGGCCGACTGCAACCTACTCGGTGATGGTCACATCGATGGCGTCGGGCGTCCGCATCGCCATCGGTCACAATCCCTGGTCCCAGCGCGACCTGGACGTGGACATCAGTCGCATCTGTGCCCGCTACGGCGGTGGCGGTCACCCAATGGTAGGTGGGATTGGCTTCTCCAAGGACGACCTGGAGCGAGCACGCCTCGTCGCCCAGGCCATCGTGGAAGAACTGCAAGCCCCGGCGCCGAAGGATAGCGAGTCTTGAGGCCGGAGCTGCTCGAACCCTTCAAGCGTACGGCCGAGCGCCCACTGGTCTACGGACACCGCGGAGCTCGGGCACGCGCGCCGGAAAACACGATCCTCGCCTTCGACTTGGCCATCGCGGAAGGCGCCGACGGTATCGAGCTCGATGTGCGGATGACTGCCGACGGCGAGCTGGTCGTGCTCCACGATCGGCATTTGCTGCTCGAGAGCGGAAAGGCCGCGGAGGTGGAGCGGCTGACCTTGAGCCAGCTCGATCTCGCGGGCAAGCGCGCGGGCCACGCCATCCCGACTTTGGACGAGGTGCTGGCCTGGCGCAGGCAGCGTGGCTGCTTGGCCAACGTCGAGCTGAAGGGCGACGTGCCGCAGCGGTCCTGGCTCGCTCGTCGCAGTGCCGAGAGCATCCTCCACCATGGCACCGCGGGGATCTTGATCTCGAGCTTTCACCCAATGCTCGTCTTGCAGATGGCGCGCCGGCTGCCCACCGTTCCGAGCGCCCTCCTTCTGGAGCCGGGCAGCTTGAACCAGCTCGAGCACGCGATCGGTGGCTATCGACTGCTGGGCGCCTGTGGTGTGCATCCCCAACACGCCCTGCTGAGCCCTGCTTACCTTCGCCCGCTGCGAGAATCTGGCGCCCTGGTGAACACGTGGACGGTCAACGACGAGGCCGACGCCAGGCGCCTGGCGAGTCTCGGTGTGGATGGCATCGTGACGGACCGCCCGCTCGAAATCCTCGGCGCGCTCGCGGGGCAAGGCTAGTCAGCGGACGCCGCAGGTCGATTCGGACACGGTGACACCAGACGGCACCGGCTGCACGAACGTCCCTTCGCCGAGGGGCGGGTTCAGCCACAGCTCCTCGTTCTGGAAGGTGAGCTCGTAGCCCGTCTCGGGCACGTACACGCGCATGCGATCGGCCAGCTCGACCGAGCACTCTGGACCACTCGCAGCGGGAGCGGGCACGCCGAGTGCCTTGTCCTCCGCGCTCTGCACCAAGGGCGCCATCTTGCGCTCGCGGTGGCCACTGAGCGTGACCTCGTAGAGGACGTCACCGGCCTGCTGAACCTTGACGCCGAGCAGGCGCAGTCGCTGCCTCTCGGCGGGCAAATCCCAATCCGCAGGGACCACGCCAAGGTCGATCTGCTGCGTGGCCTCGTGCTTGCCGACGACCGTCAAGCGGTAGTGCCCGGCCCCGAAGAGCGAGCTCTTGAAGTCGAGCGTCGCGCCCGCGTCCTCGTGAACGAGCACGGGCGGACGACCACGCAAGAGCTCGACCAACGCTTCCGGCGGCACTGGCACGCGGGTGAAGCGCTGGACGTTGCAGGCCGAAGCGGGACCGGTGAGAAAGGCGCGCTGCTCGAGATCGAACAGGGAAAAGCGCTGGCCGTCGCTGGTCAGCGTGGAAATCGTCACGCCAAACGAGCTGAAGACGTCGAAACGCAGCTGGGCCGGTGCGTGGGCCAGGTAGAGGAGCCGTCCCGAAAGACGCCTCCCCTCCCCACTGAACGACAGCCGGGCTTCGCCTTGCACCGCGCGATCGCAGCTGGTCGTTTCCTGCAAACGGTCGAGCGCGGCCCCTGCCGTCGGGAAGCGATGGACCGGGGCGCGATGACAGCCGAGAGCGGCGAAGCACGCGAGAAGCACGAGCCACGCGCCGCGCCCGGTCATCGTCCGCTGAGACCCTCGAGCATCTCGGTGTCGACCACCGGCACCTCGAATCGGTGGGTCCGCACCAAGACGCCGTGCATGGCACAGAGCTCGGCCAGCTCGAGTCGACCCGATAGCATCATCGGGCTGCCTCCGGCCGATACGGCTTCCTCGCGCGCGCCGCTCAGCACCTGGCCCGCTGTGATGAGCCAACCTTGCGACGCTGGCCCGTAGTGGTGCAGAGCACCGCGTAGCTCGGTCACGCGCTCGCGGCCGATGTCCTTGGCGTCGCGACGTACACAAATGCCGACGACAATGCCCGCTTTCACGTCGTCCCCGGGCAGGTACGGCTGGGTGATGTGCGGGATACGGCCCGAGAGATGGAGCTCCGAACCATGTGCGCCGGGCCGCTTGACCGGCGTGATGCGGCTGACGCCCATGCGCTCGAGGAGCTGAGTGACGACGTCGCCGAATGCACGTTGGGACAGGCGCCCCAGTTGGTCGGCCAGGGTGCGCACCGTGGCTTCCCGCAGGGGTACCAGGCTGCGCTCGACCTCGCGCAGCCGATCGGAGCCGCCCCGATCGGAACTGCCGCGTTCGCTGCGTTCGCTGCGTTCGCCACGGTCACTGCGCTCGCCACGGTCACTGCGCTCGCCACGGTCACCGCGTTCGGCACGATCACTGCGTTCGCCACGCCGATCGGACCCGGCTCCCCAGGCCGCCAGCGCCACCTTGCCGGAGGCGACGCGAAAGCGCGGTGCTTTGCCCTCCCGTTCGGCCGCCTGAATTTCGGCTTGGGCGATGGCAACGACGACGCCCGCATTCACGGAGCCGCGATCGACGCCCGGTTGGCGGCGCAGGGCGTCGGCCAAGGCCTGCGAGGACACCGGCCCGCGACCGGGATCGTAGGTGCCCACCACCTTGAACAGCACTTCGGTCAGATCGACATCCGATCCGCCGGATCCATCGTCGTCGGCGTCCGGGCCAGAGTCGAGCAAGAGCTCGTCGGCCGGCGCGTCGGATACGGTGTACGCAGGCAGATCTTCGTCACCGCCCTCGCCCGTCGCATCACCTTCGCCGCGGCGACCGCGCTTGCGCCGGCGTCGTCGACGCGGGTCGCGTGACTCGCCTGCTGCCGTCGCCTGAGTTTCCTCGCTGGTCGCGCCGAAGATCGGCTGATCGTCGTCCTCCTCGGCGTCGAACAGCCCAGTTCCCAGGGCCGACAGCTCCGCACGATGCACTTCCTCGTCGTCGGGAGGAGGCGCCACGCTCTGTGCTCGGCCCGCTTCCTCCGGCGCAACGACGTCGCCATCGGCGTCATCGTCACTGCCCATGCCTTGGACGCTCGCCAGGAGGCTGGAATCGATTTCGATGTTTTGGATTTTTTCGAGCGCAGGCGTGCGATCCGAAAGGCCGCGCTCGATGGTCTTCTCGTCCCACTCGGCCAGGGCGAACACGCCCGGCTTGATTCTCACGAGCGGGTTGTCCCGCTCGGTCTTCTTCACCTGCGCCGACAGGCGGGCCCCCATGGTCACCTCGGGATTCTTCCCGACGTGGCTCAGCAGATTGCGTTCGATTGCAACGTCAGTGATTTCTTTGAAGTGGAGGGGCTTGCCAACGAGGCGCAGCACGAGAGTGGCTGCCTCTGTAAACGTCATGAACTGTCTTCTTTCTGATAAGCCTTCTGGTCGTCCGGTCTAGCCGTTCGCTGCTGCGGGCGCTTCGTGGCGCCCCTAGCCTCAGGTAGAGCTCGGACTCTGGCTCTCGAACCATCGGGCTCCTGGGAGGCAGCATGCCTCCACCACCGAAAACCCGGGGTTCAGCTGGCCCTGTATCATGGGTCGCCCCGGGAGCCTACCTTCGGTAGATTATTGGGCGTGTCCGAGCGGGCCCTATTCGACGAGCTCGTTTTGCTCCTGACCGAGCGCGGCATCGAGGTGCGTGTGGAGGAATTCACCACACCCTCCCAGCGGGGCGGGGGCTACTGCAAAATCGAAGGAAAGCGCACGGTCATCCTGGATAGTCGAGCGTCGCCCCCCCAAATGACACAGGCGCTGCTCGAGGCGCTCGAGGAGATGGGTCTCGACGGCGTCGGCCTGACGGGTCGAGACCTCAGCCCGGACCTCTTGCAGCGCCTGACGCGGCGAGGCCGCATGCCCTGGCCCCGACTGACGGACGCACCGGCCGTGCGTCGGGCCGGAGCCCGCGGGCCGAATCGACGAGGTGTGCGCCGGCGATGAATCTCGCCACCTCGACCAGCATCGGCTTGGGCGGTCCCGCGCGTCATTTCTGGCAAGCCCAGAGCGAGGCGGCTGCGCTCGAGGCCGTGCGCCGCGCCAAGGACCTCGGGCTCGAGCTCTTCGTGCTCGGCGGCGGGAGCAATTTGGTGGTGGCTGATCGCGGCATCGACGCCGCAGTGCTCGGACTCACCCTCAGCGCCATCGAGGTCGAAGAGACGGCGGATCGGGCCCTTTGCCTGGTGGGCGCTGGCAGATCTTGGGACGACTTCGTGGCCTTCGCCGTGGCGCGCGAGTGGGCGGGCGTCGAATGTCTCTCCGGCATCCCGGGCCAAGTGGGCGCCGTGCCCATCCAAAACGTCGGCGCCTACGGACAGGAGGTGGCCGATACCGTCACCAGGCTGCGGGTCTTGGATCGGCAAAGCGAAACGATCTCCTGGCTGCCCGCCAGCGAGTGCGAGTTCGGCTACCGCGCGAGCCGTTTCAAGCAGCGCGAGCCGGAGCGGTGGCTGGTCTTGGCCGTAGAGTTTCAGCTCTCCAAGCGGGGCCGTGTCCCCACCTCCTACCCAGAGCTCGAGCGCGCCCTCGCTGCTCACGGCCCGGACACGCCCAGCGTGGCCCGGGTTCGCGAAACGGTCCTGAGCTTGCGCAAGAGCAAATCCATGCTGCTCGATCCACGGGACGAGAACGGTCGCAGCTGCGGGAGCTTCTTCACCAACCCGGTGGTCGAGTCCGTGGACGTGGAGCGGATCGCAGCCCGCGCCGGGGACAAACCGCCCGCTTTTCCTCAGCCCGACGGACGCGTCAAAGTGGCCGCGGCGTGGCTGATCGAGCGCGCCGGTCTCGGTCGGGGCACCCGTTCCGGGCACGTCGGCCTATCGACTCGGCACACTCTCGCCTTGGTCGCTCACGACGGCGCCACGGCCACTGAGCTCGTCCGCTTCGCCTGGCAGGTGCGCCGGCAGGTCGAGGAAGAGTTCGGGGTGCGCCTTTTACCCGAGCCGGTGTTCTGGGGGTTCGACGAGCTCGAGGATGGGTTGCCGCTCGTCGACTGACTCTGGGCTCAGGCTGCGCCTTCGAGGCTTGGCCTGTTCGTTCTTGTCAGGCTGCGCCTTCCAAGAAATGCCCCTGATCGAACTGGGTGGGGGAGAGCTCGCGGATGCCCTGCTTGGACATTTCGATGACGCGGGTGGCGACGCGACTGACCATTTCGCGGTCGTGGGTCACGAAGATGACCGTGCCGTCGAAGCTCTGCAGGCCCTGGGTCAGCGCACGAATGGCCTCGAGATCCAAGTGGTTGGTCGGCTCGTCGAGCAAGAGCACGTTGGACTGGGTGATCATCAGCTTGGCTAGGAGCAAGCGCACGGTCTCGCCACCGGAGAGCACCTTGGTGGGCTTGAGCGGCTCGTCCTTGGTGAACAGGAGGCGCCCGAACAAGGCCCGCAGGTTCTCCTCGTCGGCGTGGGAGTTGAACTGCCACAGCCACTTGTGCGCCGACATGTCGCTCTTCTCGATCGCCTCGGAGTGGTCCTGCGGCATGTAGCCGACGTGGGTCTCGTAGCCCCACTCGACCTTGCCGCTGTCGGGCTTCACGTCACCGTGCATCATCTTGATGAGCGTCGTCTTGCCGACGCCGTTCGGCCCGACGATGGCTACCTTTTCACCGCGCATCACGCTCAGGTTGAAGCGCTCGCAGATGGTGTGGTCGTCGAAGCGCTTGCTGATCATCTCCACACCCAGCACTTGCTTGCCGGCCTGCCTCTTCTGCTCGAAGCGGATGAACGGCCGCGCGATGTTGGAGCGCTTGAGCAAGGACATTTCCCGCTTCTCACGCTCCAGCTGCTTCTCGCGGGATTTCACTTGGCTCGCGCGGGAGCCGGCGCGGAAGCGCTGCACGAATTCCTGCAGGTCGGAGACGCGCTTCTGTCGCGCGGCGTTGTGAGACTCGAGGCTGGTGCGAGCCTCGGCCTTGGTCTCGACCATGTCGTCGTAGTTGCCGGGGTAGAGGATGATCGTCTCGTAGTCGATGTCCGCGATCTTGGTGCACACCGTGTTCAAGAAGTGCCGATCGTGGCTGATGACCACCAAGGTGCCGGTGTAGCCGAGCAAGAACTCCTCGAGCCAGCGGATGCTGCCGATGTCCAGAGCGTTGGTCGGTTCGTCCAAAAGGAGCGCGTCGGGCTTGCCGAACAGCGCCTGGGCCAAGAGCACGCGCACCTTGTCGCCGCCGGTGAGCACGCTCAGGGTTTCGGTGTGCAGAGCCTCCTCGATGCCTAGACCGAGGAGCAGCGAGGTGGCCTCGGACTCCGCCGTGTATCCGTCCTCCTCGGCAATCACCATCTCGAGCTCGCCGAGGCGCACGCCGTCGTCGTCACTCAGCTGGTCGCCCTTCGCGAGCAGAACTTCCTTCTCGGACATGGCCTGCCAGAGCGGCCCGTTGCCCATCATGACCACATCCACGATGCGGACCGAGTCGAAGCCGTAGTGATCCTGGCGCAGGATGCCGGTCTTCTTGGGGCGGGACACGTGCCCGGTCATCGGCTCGAGCTCCCCGGAGACGATCTTCATGAACGTCGACTTGCCGGCGCCGTTGGGCCCCGTCAGGCCGTGCCGCTCGCCGGGATGGAAGACCACGTTCACCTCCTGGAAGAGGATCTGCGGGCCGAAGTTCATCGAGACGTCGTTAATGGAAATCATGGTCCCTGACGCTCGGCGGGGCCAGAGCGGCCGCGAAAGGTAGAGCGCTCCCCGGCCTAGCGCCAGGAAACAATGCGGCCGGGCTCCGGAGGGCAGAGCACGACGCAGAAACGCCCACCCGACGGACGGATGGGCGCACGCCCGCGGGTCAGCGCAGCGGTGAGTTCAGGCGACGGCGGAATCAGGGGCGAGCAGGACCCGAGCTCAGCTCTCGTCCTTGTCGTCGTCGTCGTGCTCTTCGCCGCCGCACAGGCGAACGGATTCGTCCTTGTCGTCGTCGTCGTGCTCTTCGCCGCCACAGAGGCGAACGGACTCGTCCTTCTTGTCTTCGTGCTCGTCACCTCCACAGGCGGCGGCAGCGCCAACGTAGGAGAGGCCGGTCACGAGGGTCAGCGCGAATGCGTAGGTGGTCTTGCGAGTCATGGCGCCGTCCATCTTGGGCCCGGGAAGCGACCGGTCAAGGCCCGGTGGCACCTTTCTAACCGTGCGCGTGGCCGTGATGCCCGGAGCCGTGCGCCGCGTCCGGGCGGCCGGAGTCGTGCGATCCACCCTCGATGGACTGCAGGAACCCGCGAAATCCACTCGTGTAGACCGCGCGTAAGAGGACGAGTGCTGAAAGGACGGCCAAAACCAGCCAGGCCACACCGGCTTCGTGATCGACGGATCGCCCGATGGGAGCCTGGCCTTCCAGGAGCTGCTCGGCGAGCCAGCCGCTGGCGAGGGTCACGAGGCCAGCGGCGGACCAGCCGAGCACCCCAGCCCTCCAGGTGACGCCTTCGCTCCGGCTCCGGACCACCATGCTCACCCAAGGACCAAGTAACAAGCCCGTGACGACCGAGCCGGGGCTCAGGCCTTTTTCGAGCAGCACGAGGCCGAGCGCAATCGCCGAGGCGGGGCACAGATAGCTCGGTACGGCGAGCAGGAGCACGAGTGCGAGCTGCGCAAGGCCGTGCCCCTGGGCCAGTTCCTCAGGCAAGCTCACATCGACCAGTGCTGCTAGGAGCAGACCCAGCACGGTCCAGCCGCCGATCTCCAGCACCCGCTCGTCGAAAGCTCGAACGAAATCGGGCGCAGGCGAAACGCTCGCGCCCAAGCCCGGGGCCGGTGCTCGGCCGGAGCTCGCCCGGTCGCGGAGCAGAATCGTGACCAGCAAAACCGAGACGGCCGTCATGCACAGCGCGCCCAGGCCCAGCACGAGCGCCGTTGCCCAACCGAGCAGGAGCACGGCAAGGACGACTGCCTCGATCCCCACGTGGTGAGGCAGCACCGTCGTGACCCATGACCTGGCCCGTGCCCCCGCGAGGGCCGCGCGCCCGAATCCATTCGAGCGCAGCCAAGCCGCGAGCGCGAGTCCCGCCACCAGGAGAGGGCCCGTTTCGATCGCAAGCGTCAGCAGCGACTGCGCGAGCAAGTGCGGGACCTCGACCGCACCGTGGTCACCGTGGACCATGCCACCGAGGGCGCTGACCATCAGGCCCAAAACGGCCATGGCGAGGTCCAAGAGCCGCGCGGGCGCCGTGCGCGGCAAATCCTCGCCGAGATCGTGAGTCACCACGTGGAGCAGCATCCCGGCCGCCATGGCCGAAAGCCAACCGTGGGCGAGGGACAAGGGCCGGAGCACCACCGAGTGCGTGAGAAACACGCCGAGCAGCCCAGCCAGCGCCAGGCCCAGAGCACGCAGGAGCGCCGAGCCGCGGCCGCGCACGGAATCGAAGGTGAGCACGACGATGGCAACGACGGGAACGATGTGCGCAGCAAGCGCCGCTGCGAAGCTCTGACTCCCGACGCTCGGGTGGAGGTCGCCAGCATAGACGCCCAAGGCGATGCCATCGCCGACCTTGTGGACGAGCAGGCCGGCATACCCAGCCTCGAGCGCCACGTGACGGGGATCCGCCGTGCGCTGACCCACCCGCCAGAGCAGACTACCGAGACGGCCGAGCAGGGCCGGAAGCGCGAGTCCCGCCAAGAGCGCCGGGACCGCCCACGCGCCAATGCCTTCGATGCTCTCGGGCACCATGTGCAGCGCGACGACCGAGATCGCCGCGGCCAAACCGAACGTCCGCAAGGGCCCGATCCAGGCCGCCTTCTGGCGGGGAAGAAAAGCCAGCAAGGTGCCCGACAGGACGCTGACCACGATGGTGAGGACGGCTAGCCCCATGGAGGAGGGGCTTTTTGACCCCTCCGGGCAGCCGAGTAAAGGCCGGACCCGCGTGATTCGCCGGGAGCGCTGTTTCCGGCAGGGCGAAGACCAGCGCCGGGCAGCCCATTAGGGCGAGCTGCGCGTCAATCCGGCAGACGCACACGCACGAGCCGACAGCCCGCCGGCGTGCTGACGAGGGTGTCGAGCCAGGCCGCGCTCTCGAATTCATAACGGATCTGAGCGCCGTACAGCCGCCGCTCGACTAGCTTCAGGTAGAGCTCGGGAAGCCGGCGCACGTTTTCGGGCCGGGAGCGCGGCGACGCCTTCATCGTCACTTCTTGCACCTTGCCGTACGTCGCGATGTCGGCGAAGAGCGTGCGCAGCTGCGCATCGTCCAAGATCGCTTCTTTGATCTCGGACATGCGCACGCCCGACTCGGGTGCCGTACCCGCGTCTGCCGAAGGTCGACGACTTTCCCCAGCTGCGTGGGCTGGAGCTGCGTGGGCTGGAGCTGCGTGGGCCGGAGCCGGATGCGCCGGAGCCGGGTGGGCTGAAGCCGAGTGAGCCCTGTCGAGTTTTTCCGCTTCGCTCTGCGCCATGTCGGTCACCACGCCGGGGACACCGTTCGTCCCCTCGCCGCTCGCGCACAGGATGATACCGCTCGATCCCCAGGATTCACACAGTTTCTGGGTGCAATTTTTTCTGCCTGCTAGAGCGGAGCAAACTCGCCACACCCTCACGCTGGCGGAGGCACCTCGGGCGTGGAGGCGCGACCGCTCTCGTCGTCCTCGAGCATGCGGTGGGCAGGTGTGGTCAAGTCGTCCAGCTGGCCACGCCGGACAGCCCAAATGAAGGCAACCACGGCCGCGCCGGACGCGAGCAGGGCCAGCGGGACGACGACGAAGAGCACGCTCATGATCTTGCCTCACTGGATAGCGCGCTCCGGAAGCTCCGCGATCGAAAGGCGTGGGTCACCACGGTGAGCGAGGAGACGGGCATGAGGATCGCGGCCACGAGCGGGCTCAAGAGGCCCGCCGCCGCCAGCCCAATTCCGATGGCGTTATACCCAAGCGAAAAGCCGACTCCCCTCTGGATCGTGCGCAGGGTCCGCCGAGCGCCGGCCATCAGGCGTGTCAGCTCGGAGACCCCGCTCCGACCGAGATAGACGTCGGCAGACAGCCGGGCCGCCTCCGCCGCCCCTCCCACGGCGACCCCGACGTGGGCCGCCGCCAAGGCTCCGGCATCGTTGACGCCGTCGCCCACCATCACGACGCTCGACCGGGTGCTCGCCCAGTCTTTCACCCGGGCGAGCTTCTGCTCGGGGCTCACTTCGGCGAGCACCTCGGCGAACCGGATGCCGGCCTCTCGCGCCAGCGTCGCGGCCACGTGCTCGACGCTTTCCGCGCGGTCGCCGCTCAGGATGCACAGCTCGTGACCAAGCTCCGCCAAACGCCGCAGGCTCGCCGCGGCGTCCGGGCGCACCGAATCGGTGAGAAAGAAGGCCGCGCTGGCCACCCCGGCCCGCGCGGCCAGAACCACGGACTCCGTCGCGGCCGCCTTCGATAGGGCCTCCCGCACCTCGGGCGTGGGCTGCGCAGCCCCGAGGACGAAGCCCGGTGAGCCGACGAGGACCGGTCCGGCCGTGGTTTCCGCCCGGAGTCCGGCGCCCAAGACCTCGCGGGCATCGAAGTAGGTGGCGTCCGCCTGCGTCCCGAGCGCCGCGAGGTAGCCGGCCATAGCGCGACCGACCGGGTGATGGGTGCCCCCTTCCAAGCTGAGCAGGAGACCGTCCAGGTCCTCGGGCCCGACCCGTCGCGCCACCTCGAGGTGACCGGCGGTGAGGGTGCCGGTCTTGTCGAGCACGATGCGGGACGGCAAGGCCAGGCGCTCCAGACTGGCCGCCCCGAACACCAGGATGCCGCTCTTGGCCGCCTGTGTCGTCGCAGCGGAGAGCGCAAGGGGCGTTGCCATGCCGAGAGCACATGGACAAGCCACGATCAGTACGGAGAGCGCGTGGGAAAGGCCGAGCTCGAGGGACCCGGGCGCCCAGAGCAGGAACACCGCCAGCGCGCAGCCGAGCACCACCCACGTGAAGCGCCCCGCGAGGCGATTGGCCCAGCCGAGCAGGGGAGCCCGCTCGAGGGCAGCCCGCTCCACCGCGTCGAGCAGCTTGGCCACGCGCGTTTCGGCGCCGGCCTGATTGACTCTGATCCGGAGGTCGGAGCCAAGGTTCAAGGCTCCCGCCAGGACGGGCTCTTCGGGGCCGACCGAAACGGGCTTCGATTCCCCGCTCATCAGCGAAAGATCCAGCGTCGAGACGCCCGCCTCGACCACGCCGTCCACCGGTACGGTTTCACCGCTCTTCACCAGCACCAGGTCGCCCGCCACGATGCGTTCGATCGCCACGCTCTCGAGCTGGGTCCCGTCCAAGCTGGAGAGCCGCTTCGCCTGTCCGGGAAGCACGGCATTGAGCAGCTCGGCGGCCTGGCTCGCCCGCGCTCGTTGGCGGACGTCCAGGTAACGGCCGATGAGCAAGAGAAAGATCAGCGTGGTGATGGTGTCGAAGTAGAGGCCCTGTCCACCGCGCCACAGGGAGACCGTCCCCCACACGAACGCAGTGGTGATGCCGAGGGCGATCGGCAGGTCCATGTGCGGGGCCCGCGTCCGCAAGGACGAGAGCGCCCCACGGAAGAACAGCCCGGCGGCCCAGAGCGCGGGCAGACTGGCGAGCCAGGTGGCCACGTGAAACAGCCGCAAGGTGGCCTCCACCTCGGCGTCGGCGCCGGAAGGCGTCTGATCGGCTCCGCCGTAGAGCGCCCACGCGATGAGCATCACGTTGCCCGCGCTGGCGGCCGCGACCCCGATCCGGAGCAGCAGCCGCCGAAGCTCGAGCTTGCGCTGTCGATCGGCGGCCAGGCCGCGGGCGGGCCTCGGGCTGTAGCCGAGTCGGGAGAGCAGCTCGAAAATCCGCGACAGCGGAACGCGATCCGGGCCACGAGCCACGAACTCGATCGCGACCCTCCCGCGACCGAGATCGACCCGTGCGCCCACTACGGCGGGCTCGAGGCGCGGCAGTCGCTCGACCAGCCACACGCAAGCTGCGCAGGTCAGACCGCCCAGCTCGAGCTCGGCCCGGTCCGTGTGCTCGCCCACGCTGTCGCAGTAGAGGCGCTGAAACGCCGGCGCATCGACCTCCGAGAACTCGCTCTCTGCGGGCTCGCGGCCCCGCGACCCGCGCGCACCCAGGCGATCGCGAAAGGCGTAGTACTCGCCGAGCCCAGCGCCCGCGAGCACCGCATGCACCGCGCGGCAGCCGGCGCAGCAAAACCAGGGCAGGGCCTCACCCTCCGCCGGACCGGGTTGCCCGCAGTGGGCGCAGACCACGGCGCTTGGCTCTGCTACGTGGGCGCCGTCAGTGACAAGCCGCGTGTTCATGACCCTCCCCTCGGCTCAGGCTCTGCAGGGCGGCCGCCGGGGAACGCTGGCTTGGGGCGACGGGTGACAGCCCACGTCCGAGCACGCCGAGGACGCCGACCGCAATGAGCGTCAGACCCGTGACGAGCGGCAGCCGCGCGCGCGTCGCCTGGCTCAGGCGACGAACCACGTACCCCACGCCAAAGAGCGCCGGCAGCGTGCCGAGCCAAAAGGCGGCCATCAGGAGCGCGCCGCCGAGGGGGCTGCCGGTTCCGGCGGCGCTGAGCACGAAGGCGTAGAGGTACCCGCAGGGCAGCACGGGCGTCAAAAGGCCGAGGAACGCCCCGCGCAGCGTAGGACCTTTGCGCCGGAGGCGAACCAGACCGCGCCCGAGGAGACGCGACGCGAGCCAGCTCGAGCCTGCCGAGGGCGCACCTGGCCGCAAGCTCGGCCAGAGCGACAGGACTCCGGCCCCAACCACGAGCAGCCCGGAAAAAATGGCGCCGAGCCGCGCGATGCCGACCCCGGCGCCGGCCCAGTCGACGGCCGCGCCGAGCGCGCCCGACAGCGTGCCCAAGGTCACGTAGCCGAGGCCGCGCGCCAAGTGATAGCCGAGGTCGGGACCGAGCCGCCGCGCTTCGTCACCCGGTCCACTGCCTTGGCAGGCCGACACCAAGGGCCCGCACATGAAGGCGCAGTGCAGGCTGCCGAGCACGCTGGCCGAAACGACCGTCCCCAAGAGCGCCCACTCGGGCACGCCGGGCATCAGCTCGCGCCTCCGTCGGCGCGAAGATCCGTGCGGACGACCTCGGAGAATTGGACGGTTGCGCGGGTGGCGATGAACCGCAGCTCCCAGAGGCCGGTCGGTCCGGGGCTGAGGTCGAGCGTCGCCTGCCCGAGCTCATCGGTCAGCGCGGACGCCGCATGCACCTGGGCGGCGCGCAGGTTGGAGATCCCCTGGACGGCAACGCTCGCACCAGCGAGCGGCGAGCCCTGGCGATCCACGAGCCGAACGCGCAAAGCCGAAGCGCCACCCTGGCGCGGACGAAAGTCGAGCACCTCCACCTTCCAGCCGAGCGCTCGACTCGCCTCGCGCCGGCCGAGCTCTTCGTCGAAGCGGGCGGCCTTTTGGTAGTAGTTTGCTTCGACGGCAAAGGACGGGTCGGACGTGGCCATGGAGATCATGACCGTCCAGCCAGCGAAAGACAGGCCGAGCAGAAGCACGGGCAGCAGCATGAAAAACTTGGCTTTCATCTCAGTTCTCCGGTCCGAGCAGGCGATACGGCACGAGGACGGGATCACCCGTTTCCGGCGTGACCCGGACGACGACGGGCAACGTGCCGTGGGCGAAGGCAGCGCGTGGCGACAGCACGAACACGCTGGTCGTGCGGCGGCCGAGTGGAGCGAGGGGCAAGGGATTCTCCGGGATGATGGCACGGGCGCCGCGCGTCTCGAGCTGGGCGGGCCCCTGCGCAGACTCCAGCAGCACTTCGATCCGGTGACGACCAGCGTGACCCGAATGATCCTCGAGCTTCACGCGCAGCTGGTTCTGCACCTCGGTTCCCACGACGGAAAAGGGCGCACCAATCCCACGCAAGACGGTGACGTCGACCGCTTCACGCCGCACACCGAACACCACCAAGAGCGAAAACGCGCCGAGCCCGAGCACCGAGTACGCGATGACCCGTGGTCGCCAGATCCGCCGCTGTCCGCCGCCCAGCGTGCGCTGACTGGCGTAGCGGATCAGGTCCGGGTCCTTATTGACCTTGGGCATGATCGTGTTGCAAGCGTCGATGCACTGCCCGCAGGCGATGCACTCGAGCTGCAGCCCATCTCGAATGTCGATGCCCGTCGGACAGGCGACGACGCAGGCGTTGCAGTCGATGCAGTCCCCGTCGCCCGCTCGCGGCTTGCCCTTGTGGCGCGGCTCGCCGCGCTGTTCCTGATAGCCGATGATGAGTGAATCGCGGTCGACGAGCGCGGACTGGAGCCTGGCGTAGGGGCAGGCCACCGTGCACATCTGCTCGCGAAAGTAGGCAAAGTCGAAGAACACGAGGGCGCTGGTCACGCCCATCACCGCGAAACCCACTGGATGGGTCAGCGGCGAAGAGGTCATCCAGGTTCCCAGCGTGCGGACGCCGACGAAGTAGGCGAGAAAAACGTTGGCCACTCCGACCGATAGCAGGAGGAACACCGCGTTCTTCAGCGCGCGGCGCGGCCCGCCGCCTTGGCGGTCGAGCCGCAGCTGCGCCGGACGGTCACCTTCGATCAGCCGTTCGATGGGGCGAAACAGGAACTCCATGTACACGGTCTGCGGGCAGCCCCAGCCGCAGAAGGCGCGGCCCAAGAGCGCCGTGAGCAGGAGCACGGTCACGAAGATGCCGAGCAAGAGCAGCATCAAGAGCACGCCGTCGGTCGCCAGAAAGGTGCGACCGAGCAGGGTGAACTGTCGCTCCGCGACGTCGAGCAACATGGCCGGCTTGCCGCCGATGGTGACGAACGGCAAGAGGACGAACGTGAGCAAGAGGCCGTAGGCGAGCGCGCGGCGCCGACGGAGGATGACACCATCGTAGAGCTTGGGACGAACGCGACGGCGCGACCCGTCTGGGTTGAGCGTCGGCAGGACCCTGAGGGGCGCGACGGGAGGAGAGCCGGGATGTGCCAATGGCCCTCCGCGTCACTTCTTCTGCACGGAATGTGTTGGCTCGGCTGCAGCTGGCTCGGACGGAGCTGGAGCAGAGCTACCTGGCTCGGAGCTGCCCTGCGGCTCCTTGCCAGGCACATGCGTGCCGCGCAGGCTGCCCACGAAAGCCACCACGGTGCGGAGCTCGAGCGGCGAGAGCTGCCGGCCCCAAGCGGGCATGCCTTTGTCGAGCACACCCGCATTCACGGTGCCGTAGATGTCGAGCAAGCTGCCGTGGCCATGGATCCAGGCATCGTCGGTGAGGTTCGGACCGATCAGGCCCTGGCCCTTCTCCAGGTGACACGAGGCGCAGCGCGCCTGGAACACGGCCTTGCCAGCCTCTAGGCTCGATCCATCGGCCATCACGGTGGACAGGCTTGCCTCGCTGACGTTTTCGGCGAGCGCGGCCTTGGCCTCGCGCTCGCGCACTACGGCGATTTCCGCCGAGTACGCATCGGCCACCGAAACGCCATTGCCCAGCCAATAGTGGAACAGATAGGCGAGCGAGAACCAGAAGGTGGCCCAAAAGATCCACACCCACCAACGGGGCATCGGATTGTCGTACTCCTGGATGCCATCGTACTCGTGGTGCAGGAGACGGTCGTCGTCGGGCGACTGGGTCGACGTGTTGTCTTTCACGGTGCGCTCCTTTCGCCGGCTTCGGCACTCGCTTGGTCGTCCGCGAGCGGCAGCCGACTGAGCTCCGTTGCACGAGCCTTTTCCTCTGCCCCGAGGGACCGCACCAGCACCAGCACGAACGCTGCGAAGAACAAGACCAGGGCTCCTTCGGCGAAGACCGCTAGATTGGCGGCGCCCATCACGTCGGACAGTTTCATTTGCCACCTCCCACGTTCGCCAGAGCGGCCGGCGCAGCCGCCACCGCGGGAGCCTGCCCGATGTCCCGGCCCAGGCGCTGCAAATAGGCGACGATGGCCGTGACCTGCTTGTCCTCGAGGCCCGGTGGGCCGCCTTGTTTCTGGACCTCGCGAGCGATCTCGCTGGCCTGCGCTCGTGCCAGCTCTTCGGCTTTCAGGGCTGCGTCGCCGTAGGGCACGCCCAGCATCATCATGGCGTCGACGCGCGGCTGAATGACGGAAAACTCGATGGGCGACGTCAGCATCCAAGCGTAGGCCGGCATGATGGACTGCGGCGTCGTGGAGGTGGGCGCCTCCATGTGCCGCACGTGCCAGAGGTGCGGATACTTGCCGCCGACCCGTGCCAGATCGGGCCCGATCCGCCGCGAGCCCCATTGGAAGGGATGGTCGTAAACGAACTCGCCCGGCTTACTGTAGTCGCCGTAGCGTTCGGTCTCGGCACGAATCGGCCGCACCATTTGGCTGTGGCAGTTGTAGCAACCTTCGCCGATGTAGAGGTCGCGACCGTAGAGCTCGAGCGGCGTGTAGGGCTTGACCGAGCTGATGGTCGGCACGTTGCTCTTGATCAAAAACGTCGGGATGATCTCGAGCGCGGAGGCGACGAGCACCGCCAGCACGACCCAAATCGTGAACTTCAGCGGCCGACGCTCCCAGGCCCGGTGCCAGGCCGCCTCAGCCAAATAACGCAGGCGTAGGCCCGTCGGCGCCACCGTGCTGTGAGCCGGGATGATCAGGCGCGGCTCGGGCCCGCTGTACGGCTCGAGCGACGGCGCCTCCTGCTCGTGGATCACGTAGCTCGCCGGCCGCTTCGACCAGGTCATGAAGATGTTGATGCCACCGATGACGATGCCCGTGACGTACATGCTGCCGCCGAGCACGCGCACCCAATACATCGGGATGATGCGAATGACCGTCTCGACGAAGTCCGGGTAGGCGAGGCGCCCCGTGTCGTCGAAGGCGCGCCACATGAGACCTTGCGTGACGCCAGCCGCGTAGATGGCCACGATGTAGAAAAGAATGCCGAGCGTGCCGAGCCAGAAGTGCACCTCGGCTAGCTTCTTGGAATAGAGTTCCTTGGTCTGGAACAGGCGCGGAGCCAGCCAATAGAGCATGCCGAACGTCATGAACCCGTTCCAGCCCAGTGCCCCCGAGTGGACGTGGGCGATGGTCCAGTCCGTGTAGTGGCTGAGCGCGTTGACGCTCTTGATGCTGAGCATCGGCCCTTCGAACGTGGCCATGCCGTAGAAGGTGACGCCCACCACGAAGAACTTCAGCACCGGATCCTCTGCGACCCGGTTCCAGGCGCCGCGCAAGGTCAAAAGCCCGTTGATCATGCCGCCCCAGGACGGCATCCACAGCATCACCGAAAACAGCATGCCGAGCGTGGAGGCCCATTCGGGCAGCGCCGTGTAGTGCAGATGGTGCGGGCCCGCCCAGATGTACAGGAAGACGATCGACCAGAAGTGCAGGATGGACAGCTTGTACGAGAACACGGGCCGCTCGGCGGCCTTCGGCAAGAAGTAGTACATCAGGCCGAGGAATGGCGTCGTCAGGAAGAACGCCACCGCGTTGTGCCCGTACCACCACTGCATGAACGCATCCTGGACGCCGGCGTAGATGGAGTAGCTCTTCAGCGGCCCGGCCGGGACGACCAGGTTGTTGAACACGTGCAGGATCGCCACCGTGACGATGGTCGCGATGTAAAACCAAATGGCGACGTAGAGGTGCCGCTCACGGCGCTTGGCGATGGTGCCGAAGAAGTTGATCGCGAAGGCGATCCACACGACCGCGATGGCGACGTCGATGGGCCACTCGAGCTCGGCGTACTCTTTGGATTGGGTGATGCCGAAGGGCAACGTGAGCGCCGCCGACACGATGATCGCCTGCCAGCCCCAGAAGTGAAACGCCGACAGCGCATCGGAGAACATCCGCGCCTTGAGCAGTCGCTGGCTGGAATAATAAACGGCTGCGAATAGCGCGTTGCCGGCGAAGGCGAAGATGGCCGCGTTGGTGTGCAGCGGGCGTAGCCTGCCAAACGTGAGCTGAGGCAGATCGAAGCTCGCAGCGGGGACGACGAGCAAGAGCGCCAGCCAGAGGCCCACCAGCGTCGCGACGATCCCCCAGATGACCGTGGCGAAGACGAATTTGCGAACAACGGCGTCGTCGTAAGAAAACTTTTCGATGGGCATGGCCGAGCCGCTCCTCTGCAAGGCACGTGCCCCAGCGGTCGGGCGCTGGCGTGCGTCCTCAAATGAGGGCCGAACAAGCGGTCAAATGACCACTCCCCCCTTCATGAGCGGTGTACATCTGCGCCACCACCGCCGCAATGCATGCAGGGATCCGCCCGGACCGCGCAACTCTTGCCGGTATCCAGTGGTCAATCGTCCGCCAGGGTCGGCCCGCACCGACCCACAAGCCCCCACTACTTTGGGGCCAGGCGGCCTCCACGGCGCGTCTGGCACGTCCGATGCACCAGGAATGGATGAGTGCCCCTGGCACGTTGATCTCATTGTCCCGAAAGGAGCGCATCATGACCAAGAGCGCATACAAGATCGTCGTTGGCTACGACTACTCCCCCACTGCAGACCTGGCGCTAGAGCGTGCCTTCGACTTGGCCGCCCGCGAAAAAGAGGCTGAGGTGCACGTGGTCACCGTCGTCGTCCAGATGGGAGACTTCGTCGGCGCAGGGGTGGCCGGGCTCGGCACGCCAGGTGCGATCCCGCTCGACGACGCGTACGAGGCGCTACAAGCCCGCATCGGACAGCGCATCTCGGTTTGGCAAGAGGAGACCAAGCAGAGCTTCGGGCGCCTCTGCATCCACGTGAGAAGTGAGGTCCCGAGCGCTGAGATCGCGCAGCTGGCCTCCGACCTCGAGGCGGACCTGGTCGTCATCGGTACCCACGGGCGACGCGGCTTCCGCCGCCTGCTCCTGGGATCGGTCGCCGAGGGCGTGGTGCGCCTCGCCCACTGCGCGGTGCTCGTCGTGCGTCCCAAAGATCAGCCGTCGCAGGTGCCCGAGATCGAGCCACCGTGCCCACGCTGCGTCGAAGCGCGCCAAGCCAGCGGAGGCCAGGAGCTCTGGTGCGACCAGCACCGGGAGCGCCACGGGCAGCGGCACACGTATCATTACCAGAGCCGGACCGGGGCGCCGAGCAACCCGCCGATGTTCATCGGCATGGCCGGTCGCTGACCGGCTCAGAGTGGAATGCGCAAACGAAACGTGGTGCCCTGCCCCGGCGCCGTCTCGTAGGTGATGGTCCCCCCGTGCTCCCGCACGATTTCGCTGCAGATCGCCAGGCCAAGTCCGGTGCCGTCGGGCTTGGTCGTGACGAAGGGGGCGAAGACATCGGTGCCGGGTGGGACCCCGCTGCCGGTGTCGACGACCTCGAGCACGTAATCGTCGGCCTCCACACGGGTGAGGATCGACAGCGTGCCGCCCGCCTCACCCATGGCGTCGACGGCGTTATGACAGAGGTTGAGCAGTACCTGCTGCATCTTGTCCGCATCCGCCAGGACCTGGACACCGCCGTCGGCGAAGTTGCGCACCAGGTTGATCCCGCGCACCGCGCCCAAGACCGACGTTGGAACGTTCTCCAGCACCGAGGTCAGGGGCACCCGACGTCGGTTGAGGCGGCGCCGACCCGACAGCGCTCGAAACTCCTGGACCAGGCGCGACAGGCGCGCCACCTCCCCCAGGCAGCTGTCCACCTTGCTGACCGCTTCCTCGGATTCGCCGAGCCGCGCCACGCGGCGACGCAGCGCCTGCAGCTGGAGCGCCATGTTGTTCAGGGGATTGCCGATCTCGTGCACCAACATCGACGCCGTGGTGCCCACGGTGGCCGCGCGTTCGCGCTCCATCAGCTCCGCTTGCAAGCGCGCCTTTTCGCTGATGTCGCGGATGAACGCGCCGTAGCGCGCTCCGTCTTCCTCTTCGGTGAGCTGGGTCACCGAGAGCTCGATCGGAAATTCCTCACCGGTACTGCGCACGGCCGAGACCTGGCGGATGAAGCCGATCGCCTTGCGGGTTCCCGTTTGCTCGTAGCGGTCGATGTAGCCCTGGTGCCGTGACGCGTAGTGCTCGCCCATCAAGATGCGCACGTCCGCTTCGCGCAGCTCCTCGGCGCGGTAGCCGAACATCCGACAGGCCGCGGGATTGGCCATCTTGATCGTGCCCACGCGATCGATGAAGAGGACCGCGTCCTGACAGGTCTCGACCAGCTCGCGCAGGCGCGACGCCGAGGGCTGGAGGTTGGCTGACATCCCGGAAGCGAGCGTACCAGCCCGCCCGGTGCCGAACCCCTCCGCGCGAGCGCGCAATGATTGCGGCGAAGCAGAGATGGACGCAAATTTTGCCGGAAAGGAGAGATGGACCGGCCGGGTGGCCAATTCTCCTCAATCTGCGGAAAAACAGCCAGAACGTGGCCCTCTCAGCGCCCCGACCGGCCGCCGGCACGGCTCATGCTTCTCCCCGCCAGGGACATGAGCAAGCACAATTCGAAGGGTCGAGTCCTCGTCGTCGATGACGAAGCCAGCGCGCGCCACGCGCTCAGTGAAATCCTGACGGACGAGGGCTACCAGGTGAAGATAGCTGCCGACGGCTTTCGCGCCATCGCCGCTGCCCAGGAGTTTCTGCCCGATCTGGTGCTGACCGACCTGAAGATGCCGGGCATGGACGGGATGGCGCTCCTGGAACGGCTGAAGGAAATCCACCCGGACGTAGCCGTGGTGCTGATGACGGCGTTCGGCGCCGTCGAAAGCGCAGTGGAAGCCATGCGCCGCGGCGCCGCCAACTACCTGACCAAGCCGCTGAATTCCGACGAGCTGCTCGTCGTCATCGAGCGCGCGTTGGAAGGTGCAGCGCTGCGCCGTGAAACCAAGGACCTGCGCGAGCGCCTGAGTGAGCGCTACGACTTCTCCAGCATCGTCGGCCAGAGTGCCGAGATGCGCGCCGTCTTCAAGAGCATCGAGCAGGTGGCGCCGAGCCGCGCCACGGTGCTCATCAGCGGTGAATCGGGCACCGGCAAGGAGCTCATCGCCTCGGCGCTGCATCACAACTCCGAGCGCCGCGAGCGACCGTTCGTGAAGCTCCACTGCGCGGCGCTCGCGGAGAGCCTGCTCGAAAGCGAGCTCTTCGGTCACGAGCGCGGCTCGTTCACGGGCGCTGACCGGCGCCGCATCGGTCGTTTCGAGCAAGCGGACGGTGGAACGCTGTTCTTGGACGAGATCGGCGAGATCTCGGCCGCCACCCAGGTCAAGCTGCTCCGGGTGCTGCAAGAGCACGAGTTCGAGCGCGTCGGTGGCAACCAGACCGTGCACGCCGACGTTCGTCTGGTCGCGGCCACCAACCGCGACCTGAAGAAGCTCGTCGACGAAGGTAAGTTTCGCGAGGACCTCTACTACCGCCTGAACGTGATCAACTTGCGCCTGCCGCCTCTGCGCGAGCGCAGGGACGACATTCCGGGTCTGGTCATGCATTTCGTGCAGCGCTTCTCACAGGAAAACGGCAAGACGGTGGACCGGGTCGACCCACAGGCGATGCGGATTTTGCGCGCCCACCCGTGGCCGGGCAACGTGCGCGAGCTCGAGAACGTGGTCGAGCGCGCAGTCGTGCTCGTCGATGGCCCGGTGATTCTGCCCCGTCACTTGCCCGCTGAGTTCGAGCTCGGCAAAAATGACGACGGCGGCGTTCCGCGCATTCCGGGTGCTACGCTGGCCGATCTCGAGCGTTACGCGATCCTGAGGACGCTCGAGCACGTGGGCGGCAGCACCACCCAGGCTGCCCACATGCTCGGCATCAGCGTGCGCAAAGTGCAGTACCGGCTGCGCGACTACGCCGAAGCACCCAAGCCATCGCTGCCGGTGCTCCAGAGCAACGCCCCGGTCAGCGCTCACCCGGATTGAGCGGACGGGGCTCCCTTCAGCTCCCGCGGACCGAGCCAAAGAACGCGGCAACGAACGGCGTCGCCGGAGCTTGCGCCAGCGCCTGCGGCGTCCCTTCCGCCGTCACCCGCCCGCTTTCGAGTACCAGGACCCGCGCCGCCAGACCCAGGGCGTCCGCGGGATCGTGGGTCGACAGGAGCACGGGGATACCGAGCTTGGGCAGCGCCTGGCCGAGATAGGCCCGGGTCTCGACGCGCGCCACCGGATCCAGGGCCGACAGAGGCTCGTCGAGAAGCAGAGCGCGCGGCTCCACGGCGAGAGCCCGCGCCAGCGCGACCCGTTGTCGCTCCCCGCCCGACAGCGATCCGGGAAAGCGGCGGAGCAGCGTCTCGATGCCGAACTGAGCTGCCGTCTCTAGGGCACGCCGCTGTCGCTCCGCTGCGTCCAGAGTCGGCGCGGCGCAATCGAGGGCGAATCGCATGTTGCCCTCCACCGTGAGGTGAGGGAAAAGACCGTAGGCTTGCGGCAGATAGGCCAGGCGGCGCGCTTCGGTCGGCAGATGCAGGGACTCCGCGCCGTCGTCGAGCACGACGTCGCCCACCGCGACGCGCGCATGACGGGTGGATTCTGCTCCGAGGATCGCCCGCAGCAGGGTGCTCTTGCCTGCCCCGTTGGGACCGACGACCACGAGCACGCCCGGCCCGCAGCGGAAGGCCACATCGAGCGAAAACGTGCCGCGCTCCAGGCGAAGCTCGACCGCCAAACCGGATGCTCGGTCACTCATGCCCTGGCTCCTCCGAAGAGGCGGCTCCCGCCGTTCAACCACGAGCGAACCCCGAGCAAGAGCGCAAACGCCAGGCCGACCAGCAACGCCGACAGCACGCGCGCCGTGCCCAGATCGGACTCGAGCGCCGCGTAGATGGCGAGCGGCAATGTCTGGGTGCGGCCGCTCAGATTGCCGGCAAACATGAGCGTCGCCCCGAACTCACCGAGCGCGCGCGCCCAGGCGAGGAGCGCCCCGGCGATGAGTCCCGGCCGAGCCAGTGGCACACCGACCCGGAAGAACACTGCCGTGGCTGAAGCGCCGAAGCTCTGGGCCACGAGCAAAAGCTCGTCGTCGACCTCACGCAACGCGCTGCGAGCGGACAGGACGTAGAACGGCGCCGCCACGAAAATTTGCGCCAAAACAACCGCAGTCGTGGTGAGCGCCAGCGACCCCCCTGCTGGCAGGAACCAGCGCGAAAACAGGCCTTGGCGACCGAACGCCAAGAGGAGCGCGACGCCGACCACGGCAGGTGGCACGACGACGGGCAGCTCGACCAGCGTTTCGACCGCGCGCAGTGTCCGGCCGCCGCCGCGGGCCAAGAGCCAAGCCAAGGGCGTGCCCAAAAGCACGATCACGACCAGCGAGACGAGCGTCGTGATCAGGCTCAGACCGATGGCCGGCCCGAGGAGCTCGCTACCCAACGCGCGCCGAACGTCATCCACCGTCGTGCCGAGCACCAAGCCGAGCAGCGGCACGAACAGAAATGCCAAGAGCAGCACCGCCGGAACCAAGAGCACGAGGGAGCCCCTCGTCCGCCTGCTCTTCGGGGATCGATGCATCGCGCTGGCTTATAGCCCGAGCGAGCACCCCGGCCACGCCTGATGCACTCAGGCCAGCGTGACCTCTTTGCAGAGGTACACGTCCTGGATCGCATTCAGGAGCTCTGCGCCTTCCTTCATCGGCCGCTGGAAGGCTTTGCGACCGCTGATGAGGCCCGTGCCGCCGGCTCGCTTGTTGATGACGGCCGTCTTGACCGCCTCGGCGAAATCGTGCGCTCCGGACGCGCCACCACTGTTGATGAGGCCGCTGCGGCCCATATGGCAGTTGATCACCTGGTAACGGCAAAGGTCGATCGGATGGTCCGTGGTGAGCTGGGTGTAGATGCGCTCGTCGAGCTTGCCGTAGGACGAGCTGCCGGTGTTCAAGGCCTTGAAGCCACCGTTCACCTCCGGCAGCTTCTGCTTGATGATGTCGGCGCCCATGGTCACACCCAAGTGATTGGCCTGACCGGTGAGGTCGGCCGACAGGTGATGATCCACGCCGCCGACCTTGAAGGCCGAGTTACGGAGGTAGCACCAGAGCACGGTGGCCATACCGAGCTCGTGCGCATGGGAGAAGAGCTGGGAGACCTCCACGATCTGCCGCGAGGCATCGGCTGAGCCGAAATACACCGTGGCACCGACGGCCACGGCCCCCATGTCGTAAGCCTGCTCGACCGTGCCCCACAGGATCTGCTCGGCCTTGTTCGGATAGGTCAAGAGCTCGTTGTGGTTCACCTTCACCAAGAACGGGATCTTGTGGGCATATTTACGGGCGACGGCACCGAGCGCCCCGAACGTGCTGGCCACCGCGTTACAGCCGCCTTCGAGGGCCAGGCGCACGATGTTCTCGGGATCGAAATAAGCCGGGTTCTTGGCGAAGGAGGCGCCCGCCGAATGTTCGACGCCTTGGTCGACCGGCAGAATCGAGAGGTACCCCGTACCGGCGAGGCGACCCGTGTTGAAGAGCGCCGCCAGGTTCCGCAAGACGCGCGGGTTGCGATCGGTGGCCGTCGAAACTCGATCGACGAAGTCCGGCCCGGGAGCGACCAAGTTCTCCTTGGGCACGGTCTTGCACTGATGCTCGAGCAGGTGCCCACTCTCGCTCCCCAGATACTCTTGAATACGGCTGAGCTCACTCATGACGTTCGTCTCCCTCGCCTCAGGATTAGGCCAGGCGCCGCGGTGAGTCCAATCGGAAGCTACGGGCAGGCCTGCCCGTTAGGACAGGTGTTGCAGGTGAGCTCGATGCCGTAGCCGGGCGTTCCGAAAGCAGTGCAAGTCCCCGAGCACGTCGGATGTCCACACTCACACGTCACCGGGCCGTCACCGCACGGATTGTCGACGCAGGTGCCGATGAAGGCTCCTCCCGCGTTGACCGTGCAGATCTGGCCCGGCGTGCACGTCTCGCCGCCGCACTCGAAGTCCTGACACGGTGACACCTCCGTTTGATAAACGGCGTTATCACAGGTGGCACTCGTCTGCCCGGCGCCACTGCAGTCCTCGTACAGACAGGTCCCAAACCCCTGACAGGGCACGACGCCGTCCTCCGGCACCGCCTCTGGACACGACGCGCCCACGCTGCCGCCCGTTCCCAGGGCGCCGCCTGACCCACCGCTCGAGCTTCCACCGGCAGCTGCGCCACCCGATGAGGTACCCCCCGACGACGTGCCGCCGCTCGAGGTGCCACCAGTCGAGGCGCCACCAGTCGCAGCCCCGCCGCCGCTACTCGACCCGCCGGAGGCATTCTGCCCGCCCGAAGCGGCGCCTCCCGTTGCGGAATCGCTGCCGTCCGCGCTGGCCGGACTACCGCAAGCGACCTGAAAGGCGAAACAAGCCCCGAAGAGGCTAGGGACAAGGTATCGGAAGGACATGGCCGGACGAGTCTGCAAGCGTGATGCCAATAGGAGTGTGCCACGCTGGACCCAGCGCTGGGGCTCAAATCGGCCAGGGCCGGGGATCACGCGGAGCCGAATGGCTCGGTAGACGCGGTTTCGCTAGGGAGGTCCGCATGTTCAAGCTCGAGTACTATGTGCCAACGAAAGACGCCGCGACCGTCAACGACGCCCTGTTTCGGGCGGGAGTCGGTCGCATCGGCCTCTACGACTCCTGTTGCTTCATGACCGAAGGCACAGGGCAGTTCCGGCCGCTCGAGGGATCCAATCCGCACCTCGGGCAGACGGCCACGCTCGAGCGCGTGGCGGAGACGAAAGTCGAGATGGTGTTGCCCGACGAGCTCGTGCCCGAGGTGCACCGCATCATGAAAGAGGTGCACCCTTACGAAACGCCCGCCTACCAGCTGTGGCGCGTGGAGGGTGCGCCGTGAGAGCTAGGTCGCGAGCCCACTAGCTCGCTAGGAGCTGCCGCAGCACGTACGGCAGGATGCCGCCGTGCCGGTAGTACTCGAGCTCCATGGCGGTATCGATGCGCGACAGGACCTCGATCGGGGCACGGCCCGAGACTTCGAGCAGCACCTTCCCGCGTGGGGCGAGATCTCGGATACCGCGAATCGAGAACGATTCTTCGCCGGTGAGGCCCAACGTGGCCGCGGACTGTCCCGGCAAGTACTGCAGCGGCAAGACGCCCATACCGACCAGGTTACTCCTGTGGATGCGCTCGTACGATTCGACGAGCACGGCGCGCACGCCGAGCATGAACGTTCCCTTGGCGGCCCAGTCCCGTGACGAGCCGGAGCCATACTCCTTGCCGCCCAGCACGATGAGCGGTGTTTTCGTGGCGCGGTAACGCTCGGCCGCGTCGAACACACTGAGCTGGTCGCCAGTCGGCAAATGGCGAGTGAACGCGCCTTCCACGCCGGGGACGAGCAGATTCTTGAGGCGGACGTTACCAAACGTGCCGCGCATCATGACCTCGTGATTGCCGCGCCTTGCGCCATATTGGTTGAAGTTGCGCGGCTGGACTCCGTGCTCCGTGAGGTAGGCGGCGGCCGCCGAGTTCTTGGCGATGTTGCCGGCTGGTGAAATATGGTCGGTGGTGACGAAATCACCGAGCACGAGGAGCGCACGGGCACCTTCGATGTCCGATGCGGGTTCTGGTGTGAGCGGCATGCCCTCGAAGAAATTCGGACGGCGCACGTAGGTGCTGTTCTGATCCCAGGCGAAGCGCTCGCCTTCCGGCACGGGCAGGCTCCGCCAGCGGTCGTCGCCAGCGAACACGCTCGCGTACTCTGCCGTGAACGTATCGGTCGTCACGTAGCGAGCGACGAAGCTCGAAACCTCGGAGGGATCGGGCCAAATGTCGCGCAAGAACACGTCAGCTCCCGTCGCGTCCTGTCCCAGGGGCTCACGCTCGAAGTCGATGTCGATCCGCCCGGCCAAGGCATACGCGACAACCAGCGGCGGCGAGGCCAAATAGTTGGCGCGCACGTCCGGATTGATGCGGCCTTCGAAGTTGCGGTTGCCGCTCAGCACGCTGACCGTGACCAAATGCTCGTCCCCAATCGCGCGGCTGATGGTTTCCGGGAGCGGTCCGCTGTTGCCGATGCAAGTGGTGCAACCGTAGCCCACCAAGAAAAACCCGAGCCGCTCGAGCTCCGGCATGAGACCCGATTCAACGAGGTAGCGGGTCACGACTTTCGATCCCGGGGCTAGGCTAGTCTTGACCCAAGGCTTGCTCGACAGGCCGCGAGCAGCCGCCTTTTTTGCCAAGAGACCCGCGCCCATGAGCACGTAAGGATTCGAAGTGTT
>Ga0164308_10000018_pt1 | contig 69634 bp, 65 predicted proteins | sample Whisoiple_246_MG_FD_109983 | JGI IMG/M metagenome (GOLD analysis project Ga0164308, IMG submission 109983) | Soil microbial communities amended with fresh organic matter from upstate New York, USA - Whitman soil sample_246_MG | ecosystem: Environmental > Terrestrial > Soil > Unclassified >... | reverse complement strand
GGCTACCTGAAGCACGAGTTCGGCGACTCGTGCTTGATCTTGAGAGGCTCGCTGGACAGCAGCGACGCAGGTCGGACGCTCGAGTGGAGGCAAGCAGGCTAGGTCGGTGGTACACTCGAACGCGTATCTTTCCGCTACCGAGTCTCACGAATGAAACATCGATTCTCGCTCGTTCAGATCGCGCTTGGCATGTCGGGCTTCACCACGCTGCTGTTGGGAGCGTGCGGGGGCCGCTATCAGACCCTTCGTGAGTTCGACGACGCGGCGAGCGGCAGCAGCAACGGTGGCAGCGCGCCCAGTGCGGGGCGCGGCGGCTCGGCGTCCTCGGGCGCGGGCGGTGGCGGAATTGCCGGCTCGGTCAGTGCGGGAGCGAGTAGCGGAGCCAGCAGCGCGGGAGCCAGCAGCTCTGCAGGGGCGAGCAGCGCTGCAGGGGCGAGCAGCTCTGCGGGCAGCGGCGGCGGCAATGGCTGTCTTTTCGTAAAGTGCGCGATGCCAGCCAAATGTCTGGGTGGGCAAGAAGCGCTGACCGAACCGGGCCAATGCTGTCCGACCAAGTGCTCTGCCTGCCCACCGTGTCCGATGCTCAATTGCCCCGCGGGCTATCACTTGGAGACTGCTGCGAGCGATTGTTGTCCGCACTGCGCAGCCAACGACAACGTCGGCTTCTGCCAAAAAGGGCAGCAAGAATACGCGGTTCAACGTGAGGCGATGGTGGAAAAGTATTCTTACGGTTGTGCCAGCAGCAGTGAGTGCGTGCTGGTGACTCCCGTGAATGCGTGCGAACAGGGCTGTTCTTACGCCGCGGTTTGGTACGGCCTAACAGACTCGCTCGAGTCGAATCTTTCGAACCTAGCGGATGCGAATTGCTCGAGTTGCATGAAAATGCCCATTCCGCCGTGTGCTCCGCCGAAGGCACCGGTCTGTTTCAACGGGCGTTGCACTCAGTAGCTCTCGCGCATTGGAGTGTGCCGTGTGTACGCACGCGAGCGTACACACGCACACAATCAGCAGCGCGATACCACTCCGATGAGTGGTGAGCCTTCAGTTCGCGCACCATCTCGACGTTAACTCGGCACAGACAAGCGTGGCGACAATGCTACCTTGCCAAATCCCACGTTGCTCACGTCTGCATTGCTGTCTCGGTGTGTCTTGCTGCTTGCGCTGTCAGGCTGCGCGGTTGCGCCACGTCACGCGGCCTGGCCAGAACCAGCGCCGAGCGAGCAGCGCTCGGCCGACGACGCGCGAGTCGTGGAGCAACCGGTGTGCGTCGGGGCTCGCTCGTGGTCGGCAGGCGCGCTCGGTGACACCGTGCTGTACCGAACACGCCGCAGCGGCAATCGGATCACCGTCGGCTACTTCGTGTATTGGTCGGAGGAGCGTCCTTGGGGGAACAACTCCCTGTCGTACACGGTCTTGCCAGCGCTCGCGGTCGACGCTGTCTATAGCCACTTTTTGTATGTGTTCCCGGGGCTCAAGGACGCCATGTACGGCACGGGTGATATCGAGGGGATTCAGGTTTCGTACGAGCAGCGCCCGGACGGCTCCCTCGATGTGCTCAACGGGCGCGCCGACGACGGCAACCACAGTCGAATCGACTTGTCCCGTGCCGACCTGCTCGATGCCAAGGGTCGCGTCGTTTTTCTGACCGACGTTTGGAGTCATCAACTGGGCGCGCACGGCGGAGCGGCTCTCGCCGATCGTTCACAGCTCGAGCTGAAGTGCTACGAGAAGGCGTCGCTGCGGCCAATGACCGAGATGGTGGCGCGAGCCTTTCGGCTAGGGAATGATCGGCAACCGCTGCGCGGCAATCCCGCCTGGCTCGAACCCACGCTGCCCGAAGTCGCCCCATCCGCCGAGCAGGTCGCAAAAACCGAGGGCCGCGTCCGACCGCACTGACGCGCGGCGGAAACGGTCAGGGGTGCGCTGGCGCTTGTCGGCCTGCGCAGCGCGGGCAACGCCACTCCAACACCAATCGCCCGTCACGGGTGGGCCGGCGATTCAGACGCCAAGCGGAGGTCTGGTCGCCCGCGGTTGCGTTCGTGCGCGGCGATAGAGCGGCACATTCGACACAATGGTGAACGATCCCGGGCGGAGAGGCGGTTGAAGTCGACACGAGAAGTTGCGCCTGCGAACGGCCCGAATTCGCTGCGCTTAAGCGGCGAAAATGGGCAGGAGCCGAGCGCCGGAAATAATTTGCGTTACCGACCAAAGAATCTCGAAAGTTAGCCGTTCATCGACCAGTAGGGAGACCATGCATCAACAGGCACAGCCGTGAATCGCCGCGATTCGGCGCGCCCTCTGCAGCGCTCGACGGCGCTGTCCGAGCTCGAGCGTTTGGTTCGGCAATTGGGTCAGCCCGATCAGGGGCTGCTCGATGCCGCCAGCGAGACGATGCACGGCAGCTCCGCGCCCCTGGATTTATCGGCGATCCCGAAATTCTTGGAGGAAGCTGCGGAAATCTGCGTGGGAGCGCACACCCGTTGGCGCGAGACGACACCCGAGCAGCGGGCACTGTTGCGAGGTTGTTCGCTCGACCTGATCGGCTTGGCAGCGGATCAATGCTTGCGACTCGACCGGAGTTTCGCCGAGTACCGGCAATGTGAGGCGGACGTCAAAGGCGCGGGCGAACAGCTGACCGCGGCGCTCGAGCGCGCGGAGGCCCTCGCGGAGCAAGCTCGCTCGGTGGTCGAGACCGTGTCGGGAGTGCCGCAACAGGGCGTCGCGGCCGACGCGGAGGAACCCGCGGCCGCCTTTCGCAGCGCACTTTCGAACCTACGAGATACCGCGCGTGAACTGCTGGAGCGCGGGTCCCCGGGCGTGCGCAAGCGCTGTGCCCTCTACGCGCTCGATCAAGCCTACGTGCAGATGTTGGAACTCACGCTCGAAAATCTTTCGGATCTCTCGCATCGGGCATCCGACGCCGCCACGGTGGCCCGCAAAAAGCTGCAGTTAGAACGGACGTTGGCGTGCGCTCGCCCCTTGGTTGACCAAGTGGCGCAGGCGTTTGCGCATGCGAGCCGGCTCGACCGCAAGATCGCTCCTCTCCGGAACGGCGCCGAGCCTGCACAAGCCAAGCGCTCGCTCGACCAAAAAGGGCGCGGCACGATGGTCATGCAGCAAAAGACCGCAGTGCTCAAGCCTGCGCCGCCCGCCGCGCCGAGGCACGTCGAGAAGCTGGTGATCGGCGCCCCGCCTGCCGATCGTTACAAGCGCTAAGAGCCCTCAGCAACGGCTGGTGAAAATTCAAAGATTGAAGGCGACGGGCTGCCCCGTGGATTCGATCACGCTCGTCCACAAGTCGCCGGCGGTGTCGACTTGCTTGCGGTAGCGCGTCGCGAGCGGCATCGGCACGTGCACGAATCGACCGTGCCAGCGTCCGATCAGCATTTCCGTATTGCCGGCGAGCGCGGCGTGCACGGCGTTACGAGCCATGTTCCAACAGTACACGCTGTCCGCGGGTGAGGCCGGGACGCTACGGATGTGATAACTCGGATCCAAGTATTTCAGCGTGATCTCCAGGCCGCGGGACTTGCAGTGCGCGCTGATCTTGTCGCGCAGCACGGTGCCGATGTCGTTCAGTTTGGCGTTTCCGCTCGCGTCCGTGGAGGCTGGCCCATTGGTCTCACACAAATCCTGTCCCGCCCCTTCGGCCACGACGATCACGGCATGTGAGTCGCGCACCAAGCGCCTCTCGAGTAGCCGGAGCAATCCGGTCTCGCCTTCGAGCGCCACTGGTAGCTCGGGGATCAACACGAAGTCCACGTCGGTGGAGGCGAGGGCGGCGTGGCAGGCAATGAAACCCGAATGCCGGCCCATGCATTTGACCAGCCCGACGCCGTTCTTTGCCCCCTTGGCTTCGACGTGCGCGCTCTTGATCACGTCGACAGCTGCGGAGAACGAGGTCTCGAAGCCAAAGCTGCGATCGATGAAGTGAATATCGTTGTCGATTGTCTTGGGGATGCCGATCACGCCAATCGACAAACCGCGACGTTTGATCTCCGCGACCAAGGTCATCGCGCCGCGACAAGTGCCATCGCCGCCGACGACGAACAGCACGCCGATCCCGAGTTCGACCAAGCGATCGACCATCTCTTGGGGGTCTTGATTGCCGCGCGAGGTGCCGAGCACCGTGCCGCCCTCGTGGTGTATCTCCGCCACTGATTCAGGGGTCAGGTTCAGGGGCTGGTGTCCGTAGCGCGGGATCATGCCCTCGTAACCGTAGCGAAAACCGATGATTTGGCGCACGCCGTAGCCGTGGTTCAGCTCCAGCACCAAACCGCGGACGACGTTGTTCAAGCCCGGGCACAAGCCGCCGCAAGTGACGATCCCGCATTTCAGCTTGCTCGGGTCGAAGAACAAGCGATGTCGCGGTCCGGCGAGCTCGAACGCCGGAGCGCGCGACAGGTCGTCCCGAAACTCTGCGAGGCGCGACAACCGATCGTCGAGCAGCACCCGGTCCGCTTGCCCGACATAGTGAACCGCCGCTTGGCTCAGGCGATCTGCGAGCGGAGACGGGAATTCACACGTTCCGAGGATGCTGATTTCCAGATCGGACGCTACCACCCGCTGAGCTCGCTCCGGAACGGTGAGCGCAATCGACATTGGACTCGAGTGTGGAGGGTCAAGGTTTCCGGGTGCTTTCGTCGCGGTTACAAGCCCAAGGATCGAGACTCTCGCCGTGTCGGAACCTGCCATGGCAACCATCGATTCGGACTCAGGTCATGGACGGGGCGGAAGGCGAACAGTGAACCATCATCTCCCGCTCGTGCCGTTCATCGATTTTTTGATCTGCCTAGTCGTCTTCTTGCTTGCCAATTTGGGCTTTGCGAACATCGCGCGCCTGCAAAGCAGCGCGCTCGTTCCCGGCAAGCAGTCGGAGGTGCCGGAGGCCGAACGCAAGCGCTTGCACGTCGAGCTGAAGGATGAACGCTTTCATGTCACCTGGCGCACCGGCGCGACAGTCGTCGCAAGTGACGAGGTTCCGTCGCAGGTCGTGATCGAGGGGCGCGGTGATCGACACTATCCGGAGCTCGCGCGTTTTCTCGAGCGCTCCTTTCGCGCGAACGGGATGCACCAGGACCCGAGCGATCCGGAGCTGGACGAGGCCGTGCTGCACGTCCAAAATTCGGCCGCGTACGAGGACGTGATCGCCGTGCTGGACGCGCTCCGCGCACCGCAGCGCGCCGTCCCGTGGTCGAAGCAAGCCTCGGTTTTTGCGGTCAGTTTCGCCGCTGATTGAGCTCGATTTCGAGCTGGTTCACATCTTTCCCGGGCGGTGCTAGCTACGCCGCATGAGTGGCCATTCCAAGTGGGCAACAATCAAGCGTGCGAAGGGCAAGACCGACGCCGCGCGCGGTCGAATCTTCACCAAGCTAATCCGTGAAGTCGTCACGGCAGCGCGGATTGGCGGCGGTGACGTCGACGCCAACCCGCGTTTGCGCAAAGCGGTGGCAGATTGCCGTGCTCAGCAAATGCCTGCTGACAACATCAAGCGCGCCATCCAGCGCGGTACGGGCGAGATCGCTGGCGCGGCCTACGAGGACGTGTTGTACGAAGGGACCGGCGCCGGCGGCACCCTGTTCTTGGTCGAGGGAACGACCGACAACCGCAACCGCAGCGCCGCCGAGCTACGCAAAATCTTCGAACGCCACAACGGCGCCATGGGCGGCGCTGGCGGCGCGCAATGGGCTTTCGATCGACTGGGAACGATCACGCTCGACAAGAGCGCGGTCACCGAAGATCAATTGATGGAAGCCGCGCTCAGCGCCGGCGCCGAGGACTACCGCGACGAGGGTGACGTTTGGGTCGTGTACACGCCGCCCAACGATTGCGACACCGTGACCGCCGCGCTCGAGGCTGCCAAGTTGCCGATCCAATCCAGCAAAGTTGCTTGGATCCCCAAGAACAAAAAGCCGGTCACGGGTCGCGACGCCGAGGTCTGTCTGAACTTGGTCGACGCGCTGGACGAGCACGACGACGTCGCGAACGTCTACGCCGATTTCGACATCTCCGAAGAAGAGCTCGCGAAACTCAGCGCTGGCTAGGCTCGCATGGCGTCCGGGAGCGAATTGGAGCGGTTCCACACCGCGCAGGACGAGCCCGAGCACGGCTACCGCAACGCGCTCGCCGAAATTCGTGGCACGGGCAAACGCTCGCACTGGATCTGGTACGTCTTTCCCCAGCTGGCCGGGCTTGGACATTCAGCTCCCGCGCGGCGTTTTGCCCTGGTCGGGCGCGCCGAAGCACAGGCATACCTAGAAGATCCGCTGTTGCGATCGCGCTTGCTCGAGATCAGCTCCGCGGTGGCCCACCAGCTCGAGCGCGGCCACCGCTTGCTCGACATCATGGGCTCGCCCATCGACGTGCAGAAGCTCGTATCTTCGCTGACTCTGTTCGCGCAGCTCAGCCGCGAGTTGCGAGCGACGGCAGGAGGCGCGGAACACGAAGCGCTGGCGAATGTCGCCGAGCGCGTGCTAACGGCGGCCGCGGAACAAGGCTATCCACGCTGTGCCTTCACGCAGCGTGCGCTCGCCGAGTAGCTGCCGAGGTCGCGAGTCTTCCAGAGCTTCTGCTGAGCGAGCCGTTCTGCGGCGGTGATTGGCGGCTCAGAGGAGCTGCGCCATGAACGAGACCAGCGCAAACTCGTCGCCTAGCCCGGCGCTCTTGCTGACCTCGACGTGTTCGATCAGCGGTGAGACGAGCGCGAGGTGTCGTGCTTGACCGAGTTCGAGAGCCGCCGCGTCGGTTTCTGAAGGGGGAATCACGTTGTCGTGCGCGCCGTGGAGCAAATAAACGGGCACCGTGGTGTTGGCGAGTCTGCCCGCGGCTGACAGCGCAGCTAGCTGAGCTTGCTGCGCCTCGAGCAGTGCATCCAAGCGCGGAGCTAGGTTCTGCAGTTTCCCTACTTCGAGCAACTCCCACAATTGGTTGGCTTCGGGGGTCGTGCGCGCTTTGGCGAATTCGCGCGCGGCCTTGCGATCTTCTCGCAACCACGCTTTGAATCCCGCGCGCATCGGCGCAAGATCGCTTGCCGGCACGAACTGATCGAGGTTGCCGTACACGAGCACCACGAGCCCATATTCATGGGCTTTGAGCGGTAAGGTGCCGTTCGGAGTTTCGATCTCGTTGTGGATCAAGAAGCGCAACACGTGGCGTAAGTCGTGATGGCCACCGACACTGGTCACGTACGACAAGTGTTCGGCCGTTGCCGGATCTTCGGCCGCCACGAGCGAAAGGCCCCCGGCGAAACTGAATCCGAGCAAGCCCACTCGTTCCCCCCGGACATGCTCGTGATCGGCTGCGAAGTAGCGTACCGCGTCGCGTATCACTCCGACGCCGCTACTCGTGATGCGGTAGTCCGCGAGATCCGCGAGCTCGGGCGTCAGCACCGAGAGCCCGCTTTCCGCCAGTCCGCGAGCGAACGGCACGAGCCGACCTTCGTCGATCCCCCGATAGTGCACGCCGTGCGCAACCACGATGCCCTCGCCGCGCGGTTGGTCGGCCCGGAAGTACAGCCGCGCGCGAATTGGGCCATGCTCACCCGGGATGCTGAGGTCTCGCGTCAGCACGACCGGTGGGTCAGCCGTGGCCGCCGATTGGCTCATGTTCCGCAGAAACTGAGCCGCGCGCACGTAGCGCACGCCAGGGCGCCACGCGAAAAAAGCGGCCAGTAGCAACAACCCCAGGAACACCACCCCACGCGGCCAGAATCTGCGCATGAAGCAAAGTCTGACACGCAGCGTGCCGCCTGGAGCGCGGTCCGACAATCCCTTACAATGAATTACCAGCCCGCGTCGATCGTACGCAGGCCGTCGGGCTCGCAGAGCGAAACGTCACTGCTCGGGTTCGAGCAGGCCGATCTTGGCGTCGTACATCATCGGTCCGTATTCCGGATCGCTAATCACGATGCTGTAATCGTTCGGTAGCTCCACGTTGAGCGCGGCGGGAACATGCGCCATCGGAGCAATTCCCTTGTCCTTGCCGGTCAAGTTCAGGCTTACCGTATCGGCGTCCTGCTTGCCGGGGAGGAATTGAATCTTGTGCCACTTGAGGAGGTTGCCCTTGTAGCGGTTGAGGGTGACCCACCAATATTGGCCCGCGCCGTCTTTGACGAAACGCACTGATTCCACTGGGATTTTGCCGCGCTCTTTGGCAACGCAGTCGCGTGCTTGAGCAGGGTTCTCGGTCTTACTCTCGCACTGCTCCTTGGCAGAGGTTCCGACTTTGGACCCCGCGAAGTTGAACACATAGACCACGTTGTTTCCGGTCAACATATCGAGCGGCGGGCGGCTCGCTTTGCGTAGGCCATCCCGGTCCTCGTCCTCGCGCTTCGGGGATTTGGGGCTGTCTTCGCTCACGTCACTCGGAGCCGCTTCGGCCTGCTCGGGAGCAGCGACAGGGTCCGTCGGCGCTTTTGCCGCCTTGGCTTGGTTGCTGCTCGGGTCAGCGGGCGGTGCGGCCGCGGGGGCGGCGCAGGCGGCGAGACAGAGGCCGACGGCGGAAATCAAGGTGAGCGCACTAGCGCGGGTATTTCGGAGAACGCTTGCCATGCTGGGTTGATGTCCTTTGGTCGCAACACAGGTGTGACGACGCTCTCCGAAAAACGGCCCAGCGAGTGCCAACAATAGTGGCGAAGCGCGAAGTTTTTTGACACACCTTCCCATCACGCGCGCATCGGCACCGTAAGCGCACTGCCTGCGACAGCGCTCCGCAATCTGCGCGCTTGGCGGTCCTTACATCAGGCCGCGGTCAGAGGCCGGGTAGGTGAAACTGCACGATCGTGAAGTAGGTGAACGCCATGTGCGAGATCACCACCGGCGTGAGACGCCCGAGCTGCGCCGCGAGGAAACTCCAGACCAAGCCGCAACCCACGGCAGCAGTGATCAATAGCGGATTCAAGCCGGCGACCGGGTCGCGCAGCAACCAGAGGGTGGGTAGCGCCGACACGCCATAGGCCAGCGCAGACAAGGGTAACGCCGCGCGACGGCCGAAGCGTTGCGTGAGATCGCCCAAGACCAGCCCGCGCCAGACGATCTCCTCGGCCGCGCAGATCGCCAAGATCAAGAGCGTGTACGCCGTCGAGCGTTGCAGGTGCTCGGGGTTTCCGAGCTGCAGATAGATGCGAAACAGCCAAGCTTGGCGCGGGCTGCCCGCGGGCGAGAGGATCTTGCGTGCGGCCCAGGACGCGAACAAGAGGCCCATCATCGACAGCGCGCCAAGCGAGAGATCTCCCCAGCGCGGCGTGAGCAGCTCGAGCAACGTGCCTTCGTCCCACATCTTGTGCAGAGCTAGGGCGACGAGCAACAAATAGGGCAAGCTCACGCCCAGCCAAAACAAAGGGCTGCCGGCGCGCGCTTCGCTGAAGCTATACGCCATGCCAGCGAAGGTGAGCGCCAAGGTCAGAAGCACGCGCATCAGGCGAGTTCCCGAAGGCGCGTGGCGAGCCAGCCCAGGATGCGATCGGCTGCCTGTTCTTTGCCGAGCAGGCCGAGCGGATCGCAGTCCGTTGGGCTCACGAGCATGGCGCGGATGTCGTCTTTGGCGAGCGATTCCGAAGCGTGATTGGCGACGACCAAATCGACGTGCTTGGCGGCGAGTTTGCCGCGTGCCAATTGGATTACCTTTTCGTCGACATCGGTCTCGAGCGCGAAGCCGATCAAGACGGGCATCTTGTCTTTGCGCGCATGCCCGATTTCTGCGAGCAAGTCTGGGTTGGGGAGCAGCTCCAGGTGCAGGGGTTCGGGGCCGCGCTTCATCTTGGTGGAGTGGCTTTCGGCGGGTCGATAGTCGGCGACGGCGGCCGTCATGATCAAGGCGTCCGCGCTGGACAGGTCGGGTGACAGGGCTTGCCAGAGCGCACTGCGCATGGACAGCGCGCTGCGCACGTCGATGCGCTGAACGCCAACTGGGGTCGGCAAATTCACCGGACCTGCGATCAGCGTGACTTTTGCGCCCAAGACCTTGGCGCGCTCAGCCAATGCAAAGCCCATTTTTCCCGACGAACGATTGCCGACGAAGCGCACCGGGTCGAGATCTTCGACCGTGGGCCCCGCGCTGATCACGATGTGCTTGCCGGTCAGCGAGATGCCCGAAAACTGACCGGAAGCAACTTGGATGATTTGCTCGGGCTCTGCCATGCGACCGAGCCCCGTATCACCGGAAGCGACTTCGCCGAAGGTTGGACCGACGAAGCCGATGCGCCGGTCGGCGGCCAACGTGGCCACGTTGCGCTGCGTCGCCGGATGGCTCCACATGCTGGGATGCATCGCGGGCGCGACCAACACTGGGCAGGTGGCGCACAGCACGAGCGCCGTGACCAAATCATCCGCGCGGCCGCTGGCAAAGCGTGCGAGCACGTCTGCTGTGGCGGGCACGACCAAGATCATGTCCGAACGCGCAGCCAGGTTGACGTGCAGTTCGCCCGGGTGATCGGCGTCGAATGCGTCGAGGTACGCGCGGCGCCCGGTGAGCCCGGAAAAGGTAGCGGCGCCGACGAACTCGCGCGCGGCGCGCGTCAGCACCACCTCCACGAACGCGCCGTCCTTTTGCAGCGCACGCACCAGCAGTACAGCCTTGTAAGCGGCGACACTACCGGTGACGCAGACGGTGATGCGCTTGCCCATGAAGCGCTGCGGTGCGCTCGACGGACCGGGTGGCGGGCTCGGTGCACGCGCGCTGACGGCGGTGAACGCGGGGCGAGACTGGCTGCGAGGCGGGAAGGGACGATCGGTCATCGACCGGAGGGTTTTATCAGGGACCCGTGCGCGACACGTACCGGCTTTTCGGATCGTAGAAACGCCAGGGTTTTTCGGCCCAGTCACCGGCGTAGTCGATGCCGACGCGTTTGGCGCTGGCGCTGCGAACGGGAGGCCCCTCGGCCAAAAACAGCTTGGAGCCGCAGAGATCGACGCCGTAGCACTCGCGGCCGATGCCGAGCGCCTGACAAAGCTTGCCTGGGCCGTTCGATAGTTCGCGCGCGCTTGCCGGCAAACCGCGGCGCTTGGCCATCAGTTCCACGCCCAAAACGGGTTCGATGGCCCGGATCAATACGGCGTGCGGTGCGCCCTCTTTGGTGGTCACCAGATTGAACTGATGATGCATCCCATACACGAAGAACACGTATGCAAAGCCCGGCGGCCCGAACATGACTTCGGTGCGCGCAGTGCGTCGCCCGCCGTAGGAATGCGCCGCGCGGTCCTCGGGGCCGCGATACGCCTCGCTCTCGACGATGCGTCCGGCAGCCAGCCCTTGCTCGCTGCGATGGACCAGCAATTTCCCGATGCAGGCTTTGGCCACGCTCAGCACCGGTCGCGCGTAGAACTCACGCGGCAGTGGCACGAACTCCGGCATGCGCTCCTAGAAACCGAGCAAGCGCCCGCCCTGATACACTAGCAAGCTCGCCACGTAAGCGAGCGTGGTCATGTACCCGAACATGAACAGCGGCCATCGCAAGGAGCGAGTCTCGCGATACACGACCATCAACGTGCTCATGCACTGGCAGGACAGCGCGAAGAAGATCATCAACGATAGGCCCGTCAGCGGTGAGTACGCGCTCGAGCCGTCGGCGCTCCGCTCTTGGCGGATCTTGTCGCGCAGCGGCGTCGTGTCCTCGTCGGCATCGCCGATCCCATACACGAGTCCCAGCGTCGAGATGAACACTTCACGCGCGGCGAAGGCGCCGATCAGCCCGACGCCGATCTTCCAATCGAAGCCCAGCGGGCGCAAAATCGGCTCGATCGTCTTGCCGAGGCGACCCCCGTAGCTCTGTTCGATGGCCGACCGCTGCGGCGCGGGGCCCCGGCCGTCTTGGCTCGGCTCAGTGGCGACGCTGCGCCCTTGTTGATGGATGGCGGCCGCGGGGGGCAGCGATTGATCGACGTGCTCGGGGCGCGGAAAGGAGAGCAAGGCCCAGAGCAGAATCGTAAAAACCAAAATGCCAGAGCCGGCTTCTCTCAGGAATGACGCAGCTCTGCGCCACATCATCGCCAGGGTGCCGGTGAGGCTCGGTAGGCGATACGGCGGCAACTCCAAAATCAACGGGATCCGACGGCCTTTGACCGCGGTGCGGCCCAGCACGCCAGCCGAGATCAGCGTGATGCTGGTGGAGAACAAATACATCGCGACCATCAGCAAGCCCTGCACGGGAAGCCAACCGAAGACGCGTGAGGGCGGGAACAACGCACCGATGATCAGCGTGTACACCGGTAGGCGTGCCGAGCAGGTCATCAATGGTACGACCAGCATGGTCAGCAAACGGTCGCGCTGACGCTCCATGGTGCGCGTGGCCAAAATGGCCGGCACGGCACAGGCAAAGCCTGAGAGCATGGGCACGAAGGCACGCCCGTGCAAACCGAGCGACTTCATGATGCGGTCCATCAGGAACGCGACGCGCGCCATGTAGCCAGAATCTTCCAAGATCCCGATGCAAAAGAAGAGCAGCAAGATCTGCGGCAAGAACACGACCACGTTGCCGACGCCACCGATCACGCCGCGCGTGACCAGATCGCGCAAGATCGACTCGGGGACGTGCGCCTCGACGAAGTTTGCGCTCTCGCTAGTCAGAGTCTCGATCAGCCGAATCGCGGGATCGGACCAGGAGAACAGCGACTGAAACATCAGCAACATCACGCCGATGAAGATCGCGAAGCCGAACACCGGATGTAACAGCACGCGATCGACGCGTTCGGAGGCCTTTCGTTTCTTCGGGTGCGCTTCGAGCCTCGGGTAGAGCTTGGGTAGCTCGGCGTCGATCAGCGCGTAGCGCGTGGCGATCACTTCTTGATCGATGTCGCGCGTATCGGCTCGCGCCCGGACTTCGAGGCAGCGCGCTCGCAGTCCGGGCTCGATGCCTTGCAATTCATCGTCCGTCTCGATGCTCGTCAGTGCCCAAAGTGCGAGAGAGCGCGCGCGCGTTGGATTCTCGTTCCATTCATTGGGCAGCGCCGGGATCACGTGCTCCAAATCGCGTTCGAGCGCGGTCGGGTATTGGATGCGCAGCGGCGTGCGTGGAGGCTGGGCCAGGGCGGCGGCGATGGCACGTTCCAGCTCGAGCATGCCCTTGCCGTGACGGGCATCGGTCGCGACGCACGGCACGCCGAGAAAACGGCTGAGTTCGCCGGCGTTGGGCGGGTTGTCCCGCACTTCGTCGATCATGTTCAGCGCCAACACGACCGGGACGTCGAGTTCCAGCAGCTGCGTCACCAGATACAAATTACGCGCCAGTTGACCGGCATCCACGACCATCACGCACAAATCGGGGCGCGGATTTTCCCCCCAACCGAGCACTGCCGAGAGTGCGATTTGCTCTTCGGCCGAGCGCGCGCTGAGCGAGTAGGCGCCGGGCACGTCGACTACTTCCACGACGCGCGGCGTGTCGCTGCGCAGCGTGAGATCGCCCGAGCGCCGCTCGACCGTGATCCCCGGATAGTTGCCGATGCGCGCGTTTTGCCCCGTGAGTCGGTTGAAGAGCGTGGTCTTCCCCGTGTTCGGATTGCCGATCAGCAGCACGAGCGGCGTGCGCGCCGCTGCCTGCGCGGCGCCTGCGTCTGGTGCCGATAGCGGAGTGAGCTCTTGCTGGGTCACGGCGCGCTGCGAGCAAGACCGCGGGCAGCGAGGGAGCCGTTGTCCTCGCTGCGACCGGCGGTCCCTGGCGCGCGTTCGGCGCTCGAGGCCTCACCCAAACTCACGGACACGCCCTGGGCTTCGGCGTGCCGAATCGATAGACTGCCACCGCGAACGAGGAGCTCGAGCGGATCGCCCAAGGGCGCCACGCCGACGACTTCGACGCGCGTACCGGGAACCAGTCCGAGCTCCATCAAGCGGCGACGAAACGAGCCCTCGCCTGCCACGTGGGCCACGGTCACAATTTGTCCGATCCGGGTCTGCGCGAGGTTCATCGAAACGTCAACGCAACTCTAGCGGATTGAAAACGATTTTCAATTTCAACCGTACATCCTCGCAAAAATTGAGGGTTCGGTCGCGCGCCCACCTAACGTGGCGAAAGGCGGGCGCGTGCGGCTTGGATACTGGGGGCGAGCGCCCGGTTGTCGACGCTTTCCGGCAGGACGCGCAGCACGGAGGTCAGCACGTCGAGCATTTGGCGTGCGGATTGGAAGCGCTGGGCAGGGTCGCGTTCGAGCGCCCGATGCACGGCCGAGGTAATCGCGATCGGAAGGTTCGGTCGCTTCATGCTGAGCAGCGGGATCTTACCGTCGCGAATACAAGCCACTACATCCGCGTCGGTCGCGGCATCGAACAAGCGTTCGCCGGCGAGTGCTTCCCACATGACGACGCCGAGGCTGAACAGGTCACACTTGACGGTCGGAGCGAGCCCCATCAAAAGCTCCGGTGCGAGATAGGAGAGCTTGCCTTTCACGATGTTGGGCCGTGTCATGCGGCCCCGGTCCATCGCCCGGGCCAGGCCGAAGTCCGCGAGCTTCACTTGGCCCGTCTCTGCCAAGAGGATATTCCCCGGCGTGACGTCGCGGTGCAAGATGGGGGAGATCGCCCGCTGCTCGTCCACGCGATTGTGGGCGCCTTCGAGTGCACGCAGCACTTCGATCATCATCGCAGTGACCAGTTGCCACGGGGTTTCCTCCTGGTGATCGCGAAAACTCGCGAGATAACGCCCCAGGTGAATACCATCCACGAGCTCTGTAACTAGGTAGAGCTGACCTTGCTCGTCCTCCCCGAAATCGTGAACCTGGACGATGTTCGGGTGCTGCAGGGCGGCGCCGACCCGAGCCTCTTCCACGAACATTTCTGTGACCTCTTCGAACCCGCGCACGGACGCTTCGATCCGCTTGAGCGCGACATTGCGAAAAAAACCGGCAGCGCCGAGCGTTCGCGCACGCCAGACGACGGCCATGCCACCTTGTCCGAGTTTCTCTATCAGCTCATACTTGCCCGCGAGCAAACGTCCGGGTGCATCTTCCTGGAACGTCATCGGGTACGTCTTTCGCGTCTCAGCATGAGCCGTTCTCATAATCTCATGATCTGTGGCGCCCTGCGACGTCAATTGACGCCGCGTAGCCTGCTGTGCCACTGATAGGCGCTGCTTTCCCGGCTTCACCCTCTGGTTGGGCGTTTGGCGTTGCCAACCCCAAACTCGTTTGACTCTCCAAACCTGTTTTCGAGTTTCTCGCCGCTAAGCTCCGCCGGATGCCCAGCACGCCGAAAAATTGGGTAAAAACGCTCGTAATTCGGCGTACGCGCCCGGAAGACGCGGAGTTCTTGCGTGAGATGTTGTACGAGGGCATCTACTGGCGCGCCGGGACACCGCGTCCCACTGTCGACGACGCGCTCGCCGACCCAGCGCTGGCCAAGGTCCTCGATGGCTGGGGCAGGTTTGGGGATTTGGCGATGGTCGCGACCGATGGCCAAGGCGAGCGAATTGGCGCGTCCTGGATGCGCTTGTGGACGCGAGAAAATCATCTGGCGGGGTTCGTCGACGAGCGAACGCCCGAGCTTGCGATTGGCGTGCGGAAGGAGTTCAGACGCCACGGGGTGGGGACCGCGCTCTTGCTCGCGTTGCTCGGTCGGGCCCGGGAGGACGGAGTGCCTTCCGTGAGTCTCAGTGTGGAAATCGAGAACGTGGCGCGCCTGCTCTACGAACGTTTCGGCTTTCAGCTGCATTCGGTCGCACGAGGGGTGGCGACGTTGGTCGTACACCTGGACGACGCCGCACCGGCGACCGAGCGGTCGACGGAGTAGTTTTCGATGAAGCGCGGGGCAAAGGGGGTTCACTGGGCGATAGTGCTGGCGTTGCTCTGTCTGGCAGTGCCGGCAAGCGCGACCAAGCCGGGCCAGGCCTTTCGCCTGGAGTACTGGGCCAACGGATCTTGCCCGGACGCCGCTGAATTTGCGCGCCAAATTCAAACGCGCGCTCCGCGTCTGCGTTTGGCGGAGGCGGACGAGCCTGCGCTCGGCTTCTACGCCGAACTCGCCGAGCGCGCTGGCGCTGCCACGGGGCGTCTGACTGCGCGTTCGGCCGACGGCCGCGAAGTCGTGCGCGAGGTGCGGGGTCCAACGTGCCAAGACGTGGCTACCGCGCTTGCGTTGATTGCCGCGCTCGCCGCCGACCCAAACCAACCGGTCGAAGAGAAGGCCCCCCAGTCCACGACCACCCCGGCGCCCGTGCGATCCCGGGTGCTGGACGAAGGTGCGCCACCACTCGAGCCACCGGAGCCGGGTCCACACTGGACGTTCGGAGTCGGCGTCGGGGTCGGTTTCGAGAGCAGTATCGCGCCAAGTCCGGGCTACGGCTTGCACATTGCGTTCGACGCCGAGGGGTACCCGGGCTCCGCATTTCGCCCGCTATTTTCGTTGTCGGCCATCCGCGCGTTCAAGTCCGACAAGGCAACACAAGGTGGCAATACGAACTTTGACTGGGTGACCTTTCGAATTGCTGCCTGTCCAGCACGCTGGCCCGAGGAGACCCCGCTGTTCATTCGTCCCTGCGCCTTCGCAGACGCTGGATTCTTGGGAGGCGAAGTCGAGTACGAGGGGAACCATCAATCCCAGACGGAACCGTGGTTCGCTCTCGGCGGATTCCTGCGAACCGAGGCGTTGGTCGCCGAAGTCCTATCTTTTCAACTCGATGGCGGAATCACCGTGCCCGTGGCGCATCCTTCTTTCAGCGCCGGAGACGGCCAGCCGATCGCATTTCAAGTGCCCTCTTCGGGTATTCTTGGCCGGATCGGACTATCCTACCACTTCAAGTGATCGATCCTCCCCACGCCTCACATGGACCATGACGAAGGCGATGCGCTCAGAGTTGGCACTGGCACGGGCGGGGTTCGACGAGGGGACTGGGTCGTCGGCCGCTGGAGCGCTGGGGGAGGCTGAGCGACGCCGAACTTCCGAGCCGGTTTCTGGCCCACGGTTGACCTGCGCGGCGCAACTCGACAACGCACGCGTCGCCGAGATGTTGCGTGCGCACTTTCGAGACGTGTGGCGCATCGTGCGTCGCTTTGGCGTGCCCGAGAACATGGCGGATGATGCCACACAAGAGGTGTTCATCATCGCTGCCCGCCGGCTCGCGGATATTGGGCTCGGCAGTGAGCGGCCGTTCTTGTTCGCCACTGCCGTGCGCGTGGCCGCCAACGCACGCCGCGCGCTCGGCGCGCGGCGTGAATGTGCCGAGGACGACAGCCTCCCCGAGGGCGTCGATCCACGACCCAACGCTGAAGCGTTGCTCGACCAGAAACGGCTGCGCCAATTGCTCGACCGCGTGCTCGACGAGCTGTCCGACGATCTTCGAGTGTGCTTCGTGCTGTACGAGCTCGAGGGCATGTCTTCACCGGAGATCGCCGAGCTCTTGAACATCCCCATCGGCACGGTTGCTTCACGCTTGCGCCGCGCTCGAGAGGCCTTCGAGCAGGCGGCCCTCAGACTCAAGTCCCGCCTACAATCACGAGGAGGTGAGTAGTGAGCCGCGGTTCATTGCCTCCATTGGAAGACGACTTTGCCCGTGCACTCCTTGGGTCGGCAGAAGCTGACGCTCCTTCTCACACGGCTTATGTGAAGGCTGCAGCCGCTCTCGGCGTTGGCGTGGGGCTCGGAGTCGGTGCATCCATCCCCGCTGCTGCCACCGTCGGCGCGGCAGGGGTTGCCGGCGTCGCACGCTGGTCGAGCTGGCTGAGCGGGAAGGTCGTGCTGGTCGGTATCTCCGCAGGAGCGCTCGTCGGTGCGGGGGTGCTGCTCTTGCAAAGCTCGCCGGTTGCCCCAGCGACTACCGCGGCTCATCCTGCGGCTGCACTGACAGCGCACGCCACCGGTCAGGCGCACGCTGCCTCGCCGGCCGAGCGTGAGTTGCCGTCTGCGCCCGCTGCGGCACGCGTGGTCAAGCCGTCGAGCGCACTCGCCAACTCCGGCCCTGCGACGAAGACCGGCGGGCAGGCGTTGCTTTCGAGTGCGCCACGACAGGTCACGGCGGCGGCCTCTGCACGGCGAGTGACGCGCACGGCCGTTCCGCCTGCGCGCGTATCGAGCGACTCCTCGCTGGCGGAGCAAGTGCAGTCGTTGGATCGTGCTCGGTTGGCGCTCGCCGCGCGCAACCCATCCTCGGCGCTGAGCGAGATCGCGCGCTACCGCGCCGCCTGGCCCGATGGCGTGTTCCTGACCGAAGCGAGCGTGCTCGAGGTCGAAGCCCTGGCCGCCCGGGGTGAACGTTCACGTGCTCAATCGCGCGCCGCAGAGTTCGTTGCCGCACATCCGGACAGCCCGCAGGCAGATCGTTTGCGCGCGCTGATCCCTGCCAAAAAGCCCTAACGGTTGCTCCTTGGCGCGTCGCCCACAGGGGACCCGCCAGATAGGACGTGAAAACATGTCGAGTTCGCGAACTCGCAGGCGGACGTGCGCCGCGACGTTGCCGCTGCCGCCCCCAGTTTGAGCCTTCCACCCTCGGTCGAGTCGTGGCTATCTTTCCGCAATGAACGAGCTTGCGCGCTACGTCGTCGACGTGCCCGATTTTCCGAGCCCCGGGATCTTGTTTCGCGACATTAGCCCGCTTTTGCGGTCGCATTTCGCCGACACCATTCGAGCGCTCGACGGCCTTTTCAGCGCTGCCGAGTGGGCGGCGTTCGACGCAGTGGCCGGCATCGAGTCGCGTGGCTTCGTGCTGGCTTCGGCGTTGGCTCACCAGCATGGCAAAGGTTTCGTCCCCGTGCGCAAGAAGGGCAAACTGCCGCCCCCAGTCGTCGATATCGCGTACGACTTGGAATACGGCGCAGGCGTGCTCGAGATGCAGCCAGGCTCGGGCAGGCTGCTCTTGATTGACGACGTGCTCGCCACCGGAGGCACCCTGCTCGCGGCGGCGCCGCTCTGTGAGCTCGCGGGCTACCGCGTGACCGGCATCGGCGTCTTGATCGACATCGGACTGATCAAGGACTTTTCCTGGCGCGATCTCAGTGCGCGAACGGTGATTCACTATGGCTGAGCACGCGCCGCTGGTGGTGATCGCCCTGGAGCTCGAGGGACAGGGGTTGTTCGAGCAAGCTGAAGTGAGCGTGCTGTACACGGGGCTCGGCAAGGTCAATGCCGCGCTCAGCTTGGCGCGTCGGCTTTCGATGTTGCGTGCCCAGGGCTCGCTTCCGAGTCTGGTCGTGAACTTCGGTACCGCCGGCAGTCGCACTTTCGCGACCGGCAGCGTAGTGGCATGTCGCAAGTTCGTGCAGCGCGACATGGACGTCACCGGCCTCGGCTTCGCGCTCGGCGAAACGCCGTTCGAGTCGCTACCCGCGACGCTGGCGTTCCCGGCCGTGTTCGAGGGCTGGCCCGAAGGCGTCTGCGGGACGGGCGATCGCTTCGAGACCGGAGCGGGTGGCCTCGCGTGCGACGTGATTGACATGGAAGCGTACGCGCTCGCGAAGGCTTGTTTGGCTGAGGACGTGCCGTTCGCATGCGCCAAATACATCAGCGACGGCGCCGATCACACCGCGGCGGACGATTGGCAAGCCAGCTTGCCGAAGGCGGCGCGAGCCTTTTTGGAGCTCTATCGCTCGCTTCGTCCGTGAAGCGCTAGGCTGGCTCGATTTCGAAGCCCAGGGCCAAGGCACGCTCGACGAGCCCCTGGTAGGTGGAGTCGGCGCGGCTGTCACGCCATGCTCCGCGTCGGTGCATGTCGGCAAACGTCTCGCGCGCGCCCGCCTCCAGGCCGACCTCGGCGCGGAACTCGGGCACGTGCGCCTTGGCTTTGGCCGACGAATAGGCGCCGTGAAATCGCGTCGTCTCGGCCAAGAACTTGAAGCGCTCGGGCGCTTGGGCGATCAACCAACCCGCAGGGACGCAGATCAGCTTTGCCTCGGTATCGAGCGCGCGGGCGACCTCGCGGTAGTACGCCCGCCAAGTCAGCACTTCGTCGCGAGTCACGTTGTACGCTTGTCCGAACGTGCTCGGGGCGAGCGCCGCGTGGGCGAAGAATCGACCGCAGTCGTCGCGGTGTGTGGACTGCCACAGCCCGAGCCCGTCGCCTGCGAGCAGGACCGGTAGGCCCCGAGCCACGCGATCCCAGGTCCCGCTGTCGAACTCCTGCTGATCGATCAAGGAGCTTCCTGGACCATAAGTGTGGCTCGGGCGAGCAATCGTGAGCTCGAACGCGCCGCCTTCGGCTGCCTGTTGGAGAAGCTGCTCGCAGCGTACCTTGTTGCGTCCGTACTCGCTGGGCGGTTCGAGCGGCCAGCTTTCGTCAATCAGCACGCCGGGCGGCGAATGCACGCGATAGGTGCACACGGTGGAGCAGAACACGAACTGCGCGCAGCGTCCGCCGAACGCGCGCACGCTCGCTTCGGCTTGCTCGGGCGAAAAGCAAATCATGTCGTACACCACGTCGAAGCGCCGGTCGGCGAAGGTCGCGACGAATGCTGCCGTGTCGTCGCGATTGCCGACGATTTGGTGCACGCTCTCCGGGACCGTGCGCGCACGCTGCCCGCGGTTGTACATCGTCACCCGGGCGCCGCGCGCGAGTAGGTGCTTGACGATGCCCGTGCTGATCAGCCCAGTCCCTCCGACGACGAGTGCATCCAGCATGGGGCGAGGACAGCATGCAGCCGGCTTACGAGCAAGACTGCGCTCCGGGCTTGGTGAACCTGTGCGCCTGATCTAACTTGCGGCGCATGGTTTCGAGCCCCAAGCTTCGCGTAGCGGTCCTATTTGGCGGGCGATCTGCCGAGCACGAGATCTCGCTGCTCTCGGCGCGCTTCGTGGTCGAGTCACTCGATCGTGACAAATACGAACCAGTCCTGGTCGGTATCGACAAGAGCGGTCGTTGGCTCTTGCAAGACGAGGCATTGTTGCTCAACGCCGCGCGCGATCCGCGGCTCGTGAAACTAAACCAAGCGATGCCCGGAGTGTTGCTCGCGCCTCATCCGTCTGGAGAGGGGAATGGCTTGCAGCGCGTCGATGCCACGTCGGGTGCGCCGCTCGGTGTGGACGTGATCTTTCCGGTCTTGCACGGTCCGATGGGTGAAGACGGTACGGTGCAAGGTTTGTTCGAGTTGTCCGGTTTGCCGTACGTCGGCGCTGGGGTGCTCGGCTCCGCCGTGGGCATGGACAAAGACGTGATGAAGCGCCTCTTGTTGCAGGCCGGTTTGCCCGTACTCCCCTACGAGACGCTGCGTCGAAACGAATGGCAAACCTCGCCTGACGAGGTCCTCGCCCGGCTCGTTCGGCTCGGGTTTCCACAGTTCGTGAAGCCGGCGAATTTGGGGTCTTCGGTCGGGGTCAGCCGAGCCAAGAGCCCGGCCGAACTGAATGCGGCGCTCGAACACGCGTTCGAGTTCGACGACAAGTTGGTGATCGAGGCTGGCCTCGATCACCCACGAGAGGTCGAGTGCGCGGTGCTCGGTGGCGACGCGCCGCGCGCCTCGATTCCGGGCGAAATCACCATCGATCACCCGGACGGCTACTACTCTTATGCGGCGAAATACGTCGACGGCTCCGGCGTGAACACCCGCATCCCGGCCGACCTCACGCCCGAGCAAATCGCGACGGTGCAAGGCCTCGCGCTGGCCACCTTTCGCACGCTCGAGTGCGATGGGCTTGCGCGTGTCGATCTTTTCTTGGACAAGACCGGTGCCTGGTACGTGAACGAGATCAACACGCTGCCCGGCTTCACCGCGATCTCGATGTTTCCCAAGCTGTGGCAAGCGAGCGGCGTGCCCCCTGCAGAGCTGATGACCCTCTTGATCGACGATGCCCTGCGACGTGCGGCCCGCAAGCGCGCTCGACGCTCCAGCGTCTGAATCAGCTCTTTGCGTCCGGGGGGATTGCCTGGACGCCGACGCGCGCGACCGACAGTTCGTAGTAGCGGGCTGCCAAATCCGCGTCGCTGGCGCGGCGATGCATGTGGCTTTCTCGCCCCTCGACGAAGTAGGCGCCGGAAATGTGGGCGTATTCGGGCGAGATCGCCAACATGACCGAGCTGCGTGCGCCCTTTCCCAGCGAATCCGGCCCGCGCATCTCGAAGCCGGTCGTGAGCAACTTGGTCGAGACCACACCCGGGTGAACCGCGTTGACCTTCACCCCGCGCGCTTGCAGGCGGCGGGCAAGCTCGACCGTGAACAGCACATTGGCGAATTTGGAGGTGGCGTACGCCTGATAGTCGTCGAAGGGGGCGCGAGTATTCTCGATGTCGTCGAGGTCGATGTGGGCGCGCGAATGCGCGATCGAGCTCAAATTGATGATCCGCGTGAGCGAACGTCCGACCGCACTTTCCAGCAGCAAATGCGTCAATAACACGTGGGCAAAGTGATTCACCGCCAAGGTCAACTCGATACCTTCGGCGCTGAGCTCGCGGCGCTTCATGTACACGCCGGCGTTGTTGATCAAGGTATCGATCGGCAGGCCCCGGCGCGAAAGCTCGAGCGCGAGCGTGCGCACCTCGGATAGCGACGCGAAGTCAGCGATCACCGGCGCCGGGGGCGGGGTATCGGAGACACTTTGAAGCTCTTGATGGGCAGCAGCCACGCGCGCTTCATTCCGCCCATGAATGATCACGCGTGCGCCCAGCCGCGCCAGCTCCAGCGCGGTTTCCTTGCCGATGCCGTCGGTCGCGCCGGTCACCAGCACGACCGAATCGGTTTTGTGAGGGGCGGCGCGCATCGCATCAACCTGCCGGTTAGGCCCGCGATCGTCAAGTCGCGCCGGCCACGATTTACTCGGCTTTTCGTAGCTCTTTGATGGCCAGACCGACGTCTTTGCCGTTCACGGTGAGGCCTGCGGACTTGAGCTGTTTCATGGCGACGCCGGTGGCTTGTCCGTCGTTCCCGGCAGCTTTGATTTGAGCGGTGACGGGGGCGAGCGCCTGAACGATTTCTTCGAGACTCAGGCTCTTCGGCAAATACGTGGCCAGGATTTCCATTTCCTGCGTCAAGACTGCGCGCTTCTCCGCGTCGGTCGTGGAAGCCAGCGTCTCCTCGTTCGACTTCAGCAACTTACGCAAGATCCCCATGGCCTCCTCGTCGTTGCCTTGGCGACCGGGACGAGCCGCGTCGGTCGTGATCTCGCCCACCGCGACGCGCAGGATTTCCTTCTCGACCTGGGCTCCTGCTTTGATGGCCTGGAACATGCGCGCCTTGATCTGATCGATGAGCATCGGGAGCCTCCGCGCAGCTCCATACCCTCAACGCGCCGCTCGGTGACCAAGTTCCGACCTGGGCCGGCAAATGCTCCCCCAAAATTCCTTCGGCCCCTTGCGCGACTGTTCCTATAGATGTATCTAATAGTCATATCGTTACGATGTATCGAGCTCCATTCCGATCCCGGTCCGCGCAACGTTCAACTCTGTAACTAATCGAAATAAATAAGAAAAATGCATCATCACACACATCACAGGCACAACCGGGGTGCGTTCGCGGACCGCTCGGAGTTTTGGGCGCATGCCCAAGGGCGTCGCGGGCCCTTTGGTCCACGCGGGCCATTCGGCCCTCCGGGCGGCGGCGGACGCAATCCGTCTTGGGGTGATTGGTTCGGCTCGCCGCCACCGCGCGCGGAGCGTGGCGGCGTGCGCTACCTCGTGCTGGACGCGCTGTCGGAGCGCCCTCGTCACGGCTACGAGGTCATTCAAGTCATCGAGGAACGCAGCGGCGGCTCGTATCGTCCGAGCCCGGGCGTGATTTATCCGACGCTGCAAATGCTCGAAGAGCTGGGGCATGCGCGCGTGGTCGAACAGGACAACCGCAAAGTGTACGAAATCACTGACGCCGGCCGCGCGGACCTGCTCGAGCACCGCGACGAGGTCTCCGATTTCTACGAACGCTTCGAAGACGACTCTTGGGAGAGCTACGTCGAGAACTTTGGCGACATCATGAAGCGCCTCGGCCGCTTGTTCAAAACTCTCAAGCGCGCGGGTGGTCGCGGTCAACTCACACCAAAGACCCTGAAGCGAATCGGCGAGGTCATCGACAAGGCCGTGCATGACATCGAAGCTGCATTCGACGAAGACCGCTGAGCGACGCCACCCCACACCGCTCTACTTCACCGCACTCCACTCACATCCTCGACCAGGTGACGGAGCATGAACCGTAGACGAATCGTTGCTCGCGAAGCGAGGGGAGGACGCCCCGCCGGTAAGCTTCGCAGCCGAGCTCCTCGGCTGTTTTTATGGGAATCGCTGATGCTTGGCGTTTTCGGCGCCATCGCCAGTGTGGTCGTCGGAGCCATGGCAGCGGGAGTTCTCAACTCGGCGAACATTCAGGTTCCGCTCTCGATGCAGCTGTTCTTGATGTCCGACACTTTCGAGCTCTCCGTCTTGCCTTACGCCTTGGGCGGAGCGATCGCGCTCATCGCGATCGTCACCGGTGCACATGTTTTGGCACACCGAGTCCTCAACTTGCGGACCTGACTACGGGCGCGAGCACCCGCACGATTCGACGTCGAGCAGGTGCAGGTGGACGCTCGGGAATTGTTAGCTGACGTGAGCGGGAACTTGGCGGCCGCGACCTGAGGCCGGCGCGTTGCTGTGCGGTTCAGTGCGCGCGTGCAACATGGAAGCGAAGGCGTCTCGATAGCTGCGTGCGAGGTACAGCTCCAGCGCCAACAGGATGATTGGCAAGGCCAAGCCGGCCGGCGCCAAGAATGCGTGGAAGGCGACGATGTTGACGAGCACCGGTGCCAACACGGCCAACGCGAGCGGCACATAGCGGTTCGACAGCAAGAGCAAGCTTGCGATGACCTCGGTCCCTTTGATCAAAGGAAACATGTAGCCGGTCGCAAACAACGCAGCTGCAAAGTCAGCGGGCGGCCCGCTCATGGGCGGCTGCGGCAGGAAGTGCAAAAAGCCATTCAGACCGAACACGAAGAACGAAAGCCCGAGTGCCAACCGGGCGACCGTGGGAAGCTTGCTGCTGATATTCGACATGATTTTCTCCTCGAAACTCGATATCGACAGTGTAATTGTTGCTCGAGCGTCGGGTAGACATGGTTCAGGCAATGGATAGTTGCTACTGTAGCAACAATGGACTTGAACCATGTGGCGGTCTTCGCGCGCGTCGTCGAGCTCGAGAGTTTTACGGCAGCGGCCAAGCAGCTGGGCCTCCCCAAATCATCGGTGAGTCGGATTGTGACCCGCTTGGAAGACGAGCTGGGCGTGCGCCTCCTGCAGCGCACCACGCGCAAGCTTCATCTCACTGAAGCCGGCCAAACCTATTACGAGCGTGCGCGCGTATCACTCGATGGCCTCGAAGAAGCCGCCTCGGCGGCAACCAATCTCAGCGCCGAGCCACGCGGTACGGTGCGGCTTACTGCGCCCGCCGATATGGGGGTGTTGAATCTGGGCGAGCTGGTGGCGCGCTTCGTGCGCAAGTATCCGCTGGTGCACGTCGAGATCTCGCTCTCTTCTCGCTTCGTCGATCTCGTGGCTGAAGGGTTCGACCTCGCGCTGCGGGCCGGAAAGTTGGCCGATTCGAGCTTGGTCGCGCGTAAAATTGGCAACGATCACTTGGGCATTTTCGCCGCGCCCTCGTACCTGCGCCGACGGGGGCGGCCGAAGACCGTGGCTGAGCTCGCCAGCCATGACTGCGTGTTATTTCGGGGCACGCATGGCAAGAGTGAATGGCGGCTCACGGGCCCTCGCGGAGAGGAGCGCGTCACCGTGCACGGTCCACTGAACGCAGACGAGATGTCCTTGGTTCAGCAAGCCGTCGCCGCCGGGGTGGGTATCGCGCTCCTGCCGACCATCGGGGTGCGGCTCGTGGCCGCGCGCGGCACGCTGCCGCTACCGGTGCGACTATTGCCGGAGTACTCCCTGGGCGGCAGCGGTCTGAACGTGGTGAGTCCGTCCACGCGCTTTCCGTCGGCGTCGGTCACCGCTTTCCGAGATTTTCTAGTCGCTGAACTGACCGAGCTCTGGAATTCGGCATGACTGCCGCTTCGGGTGAGCAGTGTGCTAAACCCGCGCCGTGCCCAGTTTCGCGTGTCAGAGTTGTGCCAAGGAGTTCGCCGTGCCGGAAGCGACCTTGGCCAAATACCCCGGCTGGCAGCCCAAGCTGTGTCTGTCCTGCAAGAAGCAGGGTCCCCAGTCAGCGAGCAAGAAGGCGCCCGCGGCCCGTACGCGCAGCACGCGCACGTCTGCGAGTTCGCGTGAAGAGAACTTGACCGTTGCCGAGGTGTTGGCCAAGTACACGAGCGGCCCTGTCGACGGCGTGTTTACCGATGGCGCCGCCGAACCAAACCCGGGCCCGGGTGGTTGGGGGGCGGTGTACGTCGCCAACAACCAAATCGTTGGCGAACTTTGGGGGCATGAACCGCACACCACGAACAACAGAATGGAGCTGAGCGCGTTGATCAACGGCTGCGCCTTGGTGCCAGAAGGACAAAAGGCCGTGCTCTACACGGACAGCCAATTGTGCGTCAGCACCATCAATGAATGGGCAACGGGGTGGGAGGCGCGCGGCTGGAAGCGCAAGGGGGGCGAAATCAAGAATCTCGAGCTCGTACAAGAGTTGTACAACCTGTGCAAGCGCCGGCCAGAACTCGAGCTGCGTTGGATCGCTGCCCACTCCGGCAATCGCTGGAACGAATACGCGGACGCGCTGGCGACCGCCTATCGCCGCAAGGTGCGGTGAGCAAACTCATGGAGTGACGACGCGCACTGAGCCGTCGCCAGCGACGTGTAGCGCGACCGGCTTTTCGCCGCGAAAGATCAGCAGCGCGTCGTTGTCGGCGAAGAGCGCGCTCAGTTCGCCAGCATTGGGCCCGCCGAAATCGGGCGCGTCGAACACGATCACGTCTTTGGTCGTCGGCAGCGAGGCCAGGGGAGCGAGTCGCAGGCGCGTTTCGCCTAGGCTCGAGCGCCACATCAACAGCAACTTGTCTCCCAAGGGGCCGACCGCCCACCACCATTTGCTCTCGATATCGGCTAACTTCACCTCGTTCGATTGGCAACCAGTCGCGCTGCAGTCGACGCGTCCCACGAGGACTCCGTCGGGGACCGTCTGCGCGTAGGCGAGGCTCGCACCGTTCTTCGTGCACACCAAATCAGACTCGCTACCGCGCGCGAACGGGATCGTCGCACTGCTCGGTTTGGTCCATGCACCGTCTCGAAACAGCGTTACGGTGACTTGTGTCTTGCCGTCACCCGCGGTCGCTTTGGCGTTGTGTAGCCCCGCGCGCGGTCCATAGGCTGCTACGGCGGACTCACCACCCTTGCGGCAACCGTGCAGCGTGCCGGAGAACGCTCCGGTCTCGACCTTCACGTCCTTCAGCCGCCCGGAAGCCAACGACTTGGCGACTAGCTCGCTGCCTGCCTCGGTTTGTTGCAGATACACGACTTGATCGCCCAACGACATCGGATCGCCCTGAATCGCCGCCTTCGGGAGCTTGCTGGCTTTGCCCGCGCGGCCGCCAGACAACGCCGTGATCTGATAACCCTCGTCCTTTTCTCCGCGCTCCACGGCGAGCCCGTCGCGCGTCATGCGCAGCGCGCCCAATCCGCGCACGTCGGATGATTGTCCGCTCTTCAAGTCGTAGGCAAATAGGCCCTTCTCCGTCAGGCCGGCCGCGTACACGCCACTCGAGTCGGATACGAGGTCGACGGTTTGGGCGGGCAAGTCAGGCACGTCTGCGTGGGCATCGAAGCAGCTGACGTGGTTGAAACCCGCAGTAAATTCGCATCCGCGAGGTTTGCCTCGCCCTTCGCTCGGCTTCAGCAACAAGACCGCGCGTCCATCCGCGGTGAGCAATGGCCCGATCAGACTGAGTGATTTATCGCTGAAGCTCTTCCAAGAGGCGGCGTTCAAGAGCGCGGGCGGCGCTGCCTCGGGGGCTGCGATCCCTGGAGCCGCGGGTTCCGTTTTCAGTCCAGCGCTCGCGGCGGTCTCCCATAGTTCAGTGGCGATCGAGATCAATGAGCTATCCGTGGGCAGGGTGCACGTGCCCCTGTTGTCGCCACAGGCCAGTCGCTCGTGCAGCTTGCGCTTCAGCAGCGCGCCTTCACTGCTCGTGCCGAGCGCTGCGTAAAGATCGTCCGCAGCGCCCGCGCAGCGCGCTGGCCAACCCGATTTCTGACTCGAGGTCTTGGTATTGCCGAGCGCGATCGAGCGCAACTGCGCAACGCGAACCGAGAGCGGACTGGCTGCAGCAGGGCCGGCGAGGCAGGCGCTGAGCTCGGCCCAAGACTTCTGCGCGTTGCCTTCGGAACAACCCGCGAGGCACAGCGCGACGCAGATGAGGTGGAGCGCCTTTCGGCGATCGAGTGAGACCCACGAGGCTCGGCGCGTCATGCGCTGGAGCCTACCGACTCAGCGGAACAGCGCCAACACCTCGTCCCGCGCGTCGATCATCTGCGGCCAACTGGCGCGCAAATCCGCGGCGCTGAAGCCTACGTGACGAGCCTCGAGGGAACTCGATAGCTCGTCGATTACGGCCTCATTGACGGCGGAATCGTGGCGCAACTGGTATTCGAGCCGATCCGCGAGCCGCACCAGGGCCACTTGCATGCCAACGGTTCCCCCACCTGCGTAAGCGCGCTCGGGTTGGTGGTGCCAGGCCACGACCTGAACGGTGGCTTCCGGAATTTTCCAGCTCGAGAGTACGTGCGCGCCCAGTACCGCATGGTCGTAGCCCAGGCGGTCGCGCTCGACCAAGTGCAGGCGGTCGGGTGTGTCGAGCGCTGCTGGCGGCAGGCCGTCATAGGATTCGATGTTCGCCTGCATGCACAACAGCTTGCCAATGTCGTGCAAAAGTCCGGTCAAAAATAGCTGGTCACCCGAGCGCAGGCGCCACATATCGGCGAGTGTCCGGGCGATGGCTCCCGTGCTCGCGCAATGATTGCGAATGGTCGCGCCGCGGCTCTTCACGTCGCGAAACATGTCCATCGTTGCAACGCCGACGACGATCTCGCGCACGGTGTTTCGCCCGAGTCGTGCACAAGCCATCAGTACGCTCTCGCATGGAACCAACGTCCGATAGAGCGCGGAGTTGGCGATTCGCAGGAAGGTCGCCGACAACGCCGGGTCCTTCAGAATCACGCCCTCGAGATCGGCCGTGCGGTAGTCTTCGTGACCCAAGAGCGTGAGTACTTGACGCGCCACGACCGGGAAGGGTCGGATCTTGCCGCTGAGTAACACGGCACCTGCGAGGCGGTGCGTGGCCAGGTCGTTGCTGTGCGCCGGATGCTCGTCCGTGTACCAGAGGTGATCCTGAACCACTTCTCGAGCGAGTTCGTGCACGTTCCCCTAACGGCGGAATGGCCTGCTTTCTTTAGTGGGTGCCGCTCGTTGTGTCTACTATAGTGGCGGTTGGACTATTTTGGTGTAGAGTGCGGTCAGAGAGAGTCGTCATGAGTTCAGTCCTGATCATTTCTAGTAGTCCCTCGAGCACCTCGCGAACCGAGCGGCTCGCCCGTTCGATTGCCGCACGCGTCGCGGCACGGGATGTTCAAGCCTCGCTGCTCGACGTCCGTAGTTTGCCTGCGGCGGATCTATTGCACGCCCGGTTCGACGCTCCGAGCATCGTCGAGGCGACGGCGCGCGTCGCTGCGGCCGACGGCGTGATCGTCGCGACACCGGTGTACAAGGCAGCCTACTCGGGACTGCTCAAGACGTTCTTGGACGTCCTGCCGCAATTCGGCTTGCGGGGAAAGGTCGTACTTCCTCTCGCCACCGGCGGTTCGATCGCGCACGTGCTCGCGATCGACTACGCGCTACGACCGGTGCTCAGCTCGCTCGACCCGCTGCACGTCGTCAACGGCCTGTTCCTGTTGGACAAGCAAATCACCGTTCTAGAGAGCGGGGACGTGCAATTGGAGCCCGAGGTCGACCACAAGCTGGATGCGACGATCGAGCAGTTTTTGCGCGGCCTGCAACGCGTCGCGAGCGCCGGCATCTGAAGTCTATTGGCTTGGCGTGGGACTTGGGTGGTGGGTCGCGAGCGCCCGAGCGGTCTCCTTGGCAGCGGTGCTCGAGTCGTGAGCCAGCCGCTTCTGAGCCGGATCTTTCAGTGCTCGCGCCGCAGACTCGAAGCGCTTGGCTTGCGCCTCCCAAAATTTCGCGTCGTTTTGCGGCGGTGCGAGGCCCAATAGGTAGGCCGCGTCGAAGGCGGCCAGCGGCGCGCTCGGGTTGTTCTTCTCGGCGGCCAGTCGGTCCAGTTCCGCGACCTGGAGCGCGCCGCTCGGCAATTGCGGGCCGCGCAAGATCAACTCGCTCGCATCGCGAGGGCCACTCTGCAAGCTGAGCGCAAGCGCGCGGTACAGCGAGCGCTCGGGGCTCGGCTTGTCACCACCGCCGAGTCGGGCGGCCAGCGCGAAGTCGTCCGCCTTGAAGTAGCGTCGCCCGCGTTCGATCAACGCTCGCGTGAATAGCTCTCGTGCAGTCTCGTCGAGCTTCGATGGGTCGAGCTGGGGTGCAAGCGAACGCGGCAGGCCGCGTTCCAAAAGGGCGCGCAAAAGCGCTGCATCGAGCGTGCGATCGGCGAGCAAGTAGCCGGCGTAAAACGTTGGTAGCCGGAGCGCGAGCTTGCGCTCCGTGGTGTCGTCGAGCGCGGGTGCGAGCGGAGGCAAGAGCAGTTTGTCGAGCGCGTCGATGCGTCGCCCCGAGTACACTTCGGACAGCAGCGCGCGAGCGCGTTCGACACGGGAGTCGACCAAAATCCCGACGCTCGCGAACTCGCGCAGGCCGACCAAGGCAGCATCACGACCGCGCGCCTTGCGCGGTTCGAGGGCTTCGTCCAGCGCCGCGTAGTAGGTGTCGCGGACCTCGGCATCGTCGCCCATTTCCTTCGGTAGCGCCACTTGTCGCACGACCGAGACGAAGCGCATGTCCGAAAGGCCCGCCTCGATCGCGACGATCCCTTTCGCGTATGGGGACAAGCGAGCTCCCGAGAGCGACAGCTCGTGAATCGCTTGCGCCTGCGTGACGATCCAGGGTTTGAGCGTACTCTGGAAGAAGTCGAGGAAATGCGGCTTGTCGAACGGAGGCGAGAGCGCGGGTGCCTGGTGCACGAGGCGAGCGAGCCTGCCACCCGCGGCCAGCGCGATCAGCGTATCTTCGATGCTGCGATCCAGCTCTGGACGCCTGGGTTCGAGGAATGGCAAGGCAATCACGTCCGCGCATCCCAGCGGCGCGAGTTCGGCGCGCAGTGCGCGCACCAGCCCGGGCGGTAGATTCGAATCGCCTTCCAAACACGCGAGCGCGGAATCGCGTTCGAGCGACGTCGCGACGCCCAGTGCACGCGCCAATTCTTCACGAGCGGCCTCGTTCGACGACGCCCGTGGTTTGCAGGCCTCCTGCGGGTGCCCGAGGTACTCCCCACAACTCGCGTCGGCTGGCGGTACGCCTTTCGGCTCGGCGACGAGCGGTACTTTCTGCTTGGCGGGCTCTACCTGCTTCCATTCGCTCTTCGCGGGTTCGGCGACCGGCGACTTGGCAGGCGGGGCTGCTTGGGGGGTACAAGCCCACAGCGGCGCAGAGATGACGAAAACCGAAAGCCAGAGTGCGGAACGCATCGCGCGGATAGGAGCCGCAAACGGGCCTTCGGTCAAGCGGGCCGCTAGCTCGATAACTGCTGAAATGATTGGGGAAAATTCGGGGTGGCGGCGAACGACGATTCGCGCGTCGCCAGAAAAGCGAGCGATCTTCGGCTCGGCCATCAACTTCGAGCGCTGAACGGCCGCTTCATCTGTCGTGTTCCTGTGTGAGTGCGAGTCGTAGACATGAGGTACAGCAGCGCGCGCACCATTCTGGTGATCGACGACAATGCGGTCGTGCTCGAAGCCACGCGTGCAACGCTCGAGCAGGCAGGCTTTCGCGTCGTGACTCTCGATCGGTCCAATGGCGCGGTCGTCGCCGTTTTGAACGAACGTCCTGACTTGGTGTTGGTCGACGTGAACATGCCGAACATGACCGGCGACTCTTTGGCCGATGTCTTGGGTCGCACGCGGGCAACTCGCGGCACGCTCGTGGTGCTGTACTCGAGCCTCCCGGCCAACGCGCTGCGGATGAAAGCGTTGGCCGCGGGGGCGCACGGTTTCATTCAGAAGACCGGCGTGCAGACCGAACTCGTGCGGCAGGTGCGTGCCTTTTTGGAGCAGGACTCGCTCGGTGCTCAACGGGTTGCGTCGATCCTGGCCGGGGAGGAAGGCACGTCGAGCGCGCGGATCCGGGTAGCAGCCCCGGTCGAAGAGCCGCTCAGCGGTGCTCCGCCGAGCAGTCAGCCCTTCCGCTCGAGTGAAATTGCAGCACCTGACAGTGCTGGAGCGCTGCCGAGTGCCAGCGCTCCTCCCCCGCAGCGCGACAGCGGCACACACCGCTTGTTGATTCCGACCGCGCTCTTTCTAGACGACGATCTGACGGTGCTCACCGGCTATCGAAGAGCGCTCAGCAGCGACGAAGTGATCGGCGAATACCTCACCTCAGCCGATCAGGCGGTGCGCCGCATTTCCGCGGCGGAACCTCCGGACGTAGTAGTCACCGATTTGATGATGCCGGGGATGAACGGCATGGAGCTCTATCGCCGCGCGCTCGAGCTCGACCCCACGTGGCGTCACCGTTTCGTCTTCATCACTGGCGCTGGAACCGTGGGTCAGGTTGCGGAGTTTTTGCGCCGTGTGGGCGGGCGTGCGCTGGAAAAACCCGTCGATGTCCGGCGTCTACGCGACGCGATTCGTTATGCGGCGACAGGGGCCCGCATCTTTCGGAAACATAGCGCTGAGGGCTGACTCATTGCCATTTGGCACCACTTTCGCGCGCCTCGCGCACGGCGATGCGCGTGGTACGCTCGTGCGATGGGCCAACTTCTTGCGAGTGTCTTGGGTTGCTCGTTGCTCGTTGGCTGCGCACAAAACAGCGCGGCACCGGTCCGCTCTCCGTCCCTCGACTACGCGCCGCCAGCGCCGACGACCGTCGATAGCAATACCATCGGCGCGGATGACCACGGTCCGGCCGACAAGCTCCATGAAGGCGTGACGACTGACGGCCCCGCGCCCGGTTGGGACGCGAGCAAGGCGGGCCTCACCTACGATCCGAAAAAACGAGTCGGCGGCGCGATCGATCCACCGCCGGCCAATGGTTCGTCACCGTCGCGGTAGACGCGGTGGAGTCGTGATTAGCACTCTCGCTGCAAAGCGATCGTGCATTCCTTGCTCAGATGTAGGCTGAGCGATTACCCTAGTTTCCTCGGCTCGTTGACGCGAGTCAGTGAGGCGGCTTACCGTCTCGGGCTTGGGCTTTCAGGAGGAAAGAATATGCGTGGTTTAGCAGCTTGTTTGGTGGGTGTTTTGGGTTTGGGCGCGCTCGCAACGATGGCGGCCTGTAGTGACTCGACGGATATGGGGAGCGCAGGCGCGGGTGGCTCGTCCGCAGCGGCCGGTTCAGGTAGCGGTGGCAAAGCGGGCTCTGCGGGCAGCTCCACCACCGCAGGTCAGGGCGGCGAAGCGGGCACGGCGGAATGCGGCTTCCAAACCGTGGAATGTAGCACGTGCTTGGGCGAAAAGTGCGGAGAGCAAGTGAATGCTTGTGGTGATGTCACGAGCTGTGGCGACGCACTGCAGATGATTCCGGGTTGTGTTTGCAATCCTGCGAACGACCCAGAGACTTGCATCCATGACTTCGTTACCGCCGAGGGCGATGTCGCCCAGAAATTGGCGGAGTGCTACACGCTCAACTGCGCAGACCTCTGCAATTGAGTTGAAATGATTTCGAGCGGCTCTGCGCGCTATCAGCGCGCAGAGGCCGACTCACTGCCCGGCTTCTTCGTCAGCCGTGGCTTTCTTGATTTGATCGATGAGCGAGCCTGAGCCGTATGGGTTCGAGCGCGCCGCCGCCGGCAAATCACTGCTATTCGACGCTTCTGAGGTGGTCGACTCGGGTGCGGACGGAGCCGTGTCTTTCGCGGACGGCGTCGCTTCGTCGTCGGCTTCCACCGGCTGCGTGGGCGCGGGCGCGGGGCGTGGCATGGCCCGCACCGTGCGCGGCACGGCGCGCTTGCGCTCGACCGAAAGACTCTCGACGTCCACGACGTGCGGAGCGCTGCTCGGAGCCGACTGCGCTTCTTCGACGGCAGGCTTCACGGCGGATATGTGTACCACCGGCGCCGTCGCCGAAACGGCGGCCGCCGCTTGCGCCTTGGGCCGCTGCTTCAAACTGCGAACGAGGGAAGCGCCGGCAGCGGATGCGGTGACGCACACCACGAGCGCAATACAGGCCGAGACCCAGCGAGGTCGCTCGCTGAGCGTGTCCGCAATTTGAAGGTTTAGCAGCGCGTGCTGATGCGGGCGGTCGCTGCTGCGCGCCGCAGTTGCGCTCGCCGCGACCGGAGCCGCAACCGGTTCGGCAGGCGGTGGCGGCGAAGACACCCGAGCCGGAGCCGTCGGCGCTGATGTTGCGACTGGCGCGACGCGCGGCAAGTTGGCAGGGCGCGGAAACGGTGTGCTCAGAACGCTCGAGAGCGATGCGCGCGGCAGCGGGGTTGCTGGTCGCGACAGCCGTCCGGCGCCCGAGTCGAGGCTCGGAAGGGGCGAGCGGGTCGCCGGGATCAACGGCGTTGCCTCGTGCTTTTCCAAGGCAAATTCCAGCGTTGCCATGGGACGCTCGTAGCTCCCCAAGGAACGCGGCGTCGCTTCCTCTGGCGGCGGGTTGGTGGGGGGAGGACGCTTGGCGGCTGGCGGCTGGGTCGGGAACGGCGTGCGGGCCGCAGCGTTCGTCGATGGGCGACTCGGCACGGGCGTGATGATGGGACTCGCTTGGGGTGCCGGATGCGAGCTGGCGCTCGTCGCAGAGATCAACGTGCCCACCGGGCGCCAAGTCGGCATCCCTTCGCGCCAGACGAGCGCGCCTTCACCGAGCTTGCCACCGCGGCGCGCTAGGATGAGTTGCTCGATCGTCATCTCGACCAAATCGGGGCCGCCCAGGTCGACGTACCAGAGCGGTTTGTCGGTGGGCGCAAGCGATGCTTGGCGCGGTCGCCCCTGTGCTGGCGACGACGGTCTCGAGTGCGATGCGCCGTTGGGGGCTGCCGGTCGTGAGGAGCGTTCATCATCGGCTAGACTTGGGCGCGGTGAGCGACCGCCAAGCACGACCGCCGCCGTCGCCGAGTTCATCAAGTGCGTCGCATCCTCCTCCTCGAGGCCTGCGCGCACGCTCGTGATCTCGACCGGGGGCGGCGTGGGCTCTGAACGGCGATCGACCGGCGTGCGATCGAGGCGCACGAAGTAGCCGCACTCACAACGTAAGACGCGTTGTTTACGAGCGTGGTCGGCGTTCGTCAGATGGCGCCGGCCGCAGCCGCTGCAGTCGACCTCGTGCAATCCGCTCATCGGGGCTCGGCAGCATACCTCCGGCTTGTGAGCCGGCAAGGGCCTTGAGGCGGGTATTTTTTCTGTTCTTTGGAATGCTTAGAAAATGAGCGCTCCGTGGAGCCCCAACACGTAGCTGTCGAAGGCCTGGTAGTCCCCGCTCTTGAACATCGCGTTGTAGCCGCCGTGCACGCCGATGTCGACCAACGGCAGGAGCGTCAGGTCGAGGGTCAGCCCCGCATCCACGGTGGCGCCCGAACGACCCTCGCCCAAGCTCGAGGACAGGTGCCCGTAGCCCAAATGCGCATAGGCCCCCGGCTCGAGCACTTTCAAGAACGAGACACGTGCGCCCACGATGCCCTGAGCGAATTTGACCCCCGCGTCACCGGCGAACGTGTGATAGGCGCCGCCGATTTCGGGGGTGAGTTGCAGCAAGACCAGGTCGAGCTTGTAACCCAGGCGACCATTGAAGCCGGTACCGCCGGACACCGCCTGCTCATCGACGCCGTTCGTGTAGTCGAGGTCGACACCAATGCTGGTGCCGCTCTTGGCGTGCGCGCTGCGAGCGCCGACGAGCAGAGCGGTGGAAGCAAGCAATGCGGGCAGGAAGCGGAGAGCGAGCGAGCGACGTCGAGACATGAGGCAGGACTCCTAGGTTAGCGAAGAGGATCACAGCAAAGGCCGAGCCAGCGACCGAAAACAAGCCACTAGCCGCGTTGACGAGGATTGTCGCGTACTTCTCGTGGCAGGTTGCGACGGGCAAGGTCCGCGTGCGAGGCAAAATGTCGCTAGCTGGTCGGCGAACGACACGCCGCGTTTGCAGCGCCGCGCAGCTGCTGCTTAACCTGCCCCAGGTATGTTGTTTCGCTTGCCTGCCGGGCGCGAAATTTGGCGCCTGCTCTTCGCGATCTCTTGGCTCGTCGTCTGCTGGTCCTTGCCGCGCTCGGCGCGCGCAGAGACGCTCCAGGCCGCGGTCGGTAGTAGGGCGTTCACCTTGAGCGAGGGACGTGTGGCTTGCGCGCCACCGGGCGGGGGCTGGACGATCGAGCCCTCGTCGCAAGGTCGCGCACTGCGTGCGCCAACGAGCCCCGAAGCTGTCGGCAAAGTGATCGCTCTTCGGGTCGCGAACTCGGCTGCACTGTGCGGGTCGGAGGCCAACTCGGTCGACCTCGTGACAACGGCTCGTCCGCCGAGCATCGACGCCAGCAGCGTGGTGCTGCTGGTCGACCAAGGCAGGGTAGAACTGCATGGCGGCCGCTTGGCGGGCGTCGCGCTGGCTTGGCGGAGCAACACGGCCTCGGGGGTGGACGTGTGCGAAAGCCCGAAGATCGACAACGGCACCGAACGTTGCGTGTTCGAGGTCGGCCGGGGGCTCTCGGCGGATCCGGCAAGCGGAAGCCTTTCGCTCATCTCCGCTGGTGGTCGCGCCGGTACCGACGTGACCAATTACGACCTTCAAGGCGAGCGGACCGATCCGAGCAGCTTCGTGCTGACTCCGGCGCGGGTGGTGCTGTCGAACATCGTTCCGCAAGACGCATCGATCGATCTTTCCACGGGCCACGGCGAGGTCGAACTCAGCCACCCCGAAGCCGTGGCCAGCGTCGACTGCGGCGCGCAGCGCTGCGAGCTTTCCGGGCGTGCGCTACGCGTGCGCTCGTTGTCCAGCAATGTCGGCTCGGTGGACGCCAAATTTCGACTCATCCCGGGCGTGGTGGTGAGCAAGGGACAGGGCTTCGAGGCCACGCCCTCGGTTTCGCTGGCCGTGGTGCACTGCCCGATGTCCGTGCCTTCTGGACCGCTATTGCGAGAAACCGACGGGGCAAGCCTGGTTTTGCGCATCGAAGGGCGCTGCGCGAAAGAGGTTCCATCCCTCAAGTTCATGATCGGAGCCGATCCCGCTGAAGTGCGCATGACGTTGGTCGATTCGACCGGCACGGACGTGCTCATCTATGTCGGCAATACGTCGGCAGCAGCAATCACCGTGACCGCGGTGCACGAAGATGCGTTGAGCGTGGCAGTAGCGGTGGCGCGAATCGAAACGACTCCGCTGTCTCGGACCAGCGCGTCGCTCGAAATCCCCGGTCACAAGAACCTCGGTTTCATTCCCACGAACCGCCCTGCGCTCGTGCATTCGCCACCGCTCGGTGCGCATGGTCATCTGGTCCCGCTCCCGGTTCCCGGCGTGTACACCGTGCAAAAGCAAGGCGCGGAATACGCCGTGACCGGCGATCCAGACGCCTCGGGTCAGGTTGGCTTGCGCTTCGGCTACCGCGTCGACTCTCTGCCGGGGGCCCTGGCCGACGCCGATCTCGGCATTGTCACGAGCCCCTTGTTGCGCCCGGTTCGCGAAGCCAATCTCCCCGCGCCGATTGGTGGCTCTGCGCTCGGCCCGCGGCCGATCGTGGAGTTCGTGTGTGGCACGCCGGACAACCCCGCGGAGCGGATCGTTCCCGGCATCACGGCGCACCTGCCATTCGAGAGCCGCGACAATTGTCGGCTGATTTTTCACCGCAACCGCTTGGCGCGGAGCTATGGCACTCAGAAGCTCAACCTCGAAATCGACGTGGTCGACTCCGATGGGGGTTCCCGAGCCGAGGGGCACGTGGCCGAGAGCATCGTGATGCGCCCTGGAGCGGAGCCCATCTATGCCTGGATCAATGGGGTGAAGGCTCCGTTCGATCGCATTTTGGTGCGCTTGTCGCACGCTGCCGACGAGGCCCACTACGTGGGGGCACTCGAGATTCAAACCGGCGCCCCCGAAGTGAAGTGGACCGCGGTCATGGGCACCGGGCGCGCGCGCCTGTACGCGACGACCGCGATCCCCACCGGCCTGTATCGTTTCGGCGACGAGACACATAGTGGCGTGCTCTCGCTCAATTTCGGCGTGATCTCACGCCTGACCTGGCTGAACAAAGACGGCCACGAGGGTTTTCTCGGGCTGGAAGCCGGCATCATGGCCATTGGTTTGGCCAACGACACGAGCACGACGGGTCAGCCCCTGACCGAAATTGGTGCGGTTGCTGGACTCGGCTTGAGTGTGCCAATTGCCAATCGCTCCACGCCCACGCAAGCCTCGATAAACCTACACGCGTGGTACGAAGTCGACATTTCGCGTCACGCTGGCGATCCGAGCGGGCACACTTCGATCATCTTTGGTCCGAGTATCTCTATCGGCAATATCGGTACGAACCTGTAGCTGTCGCGCGCTCGGCATTGCGCTCGGCGCCTCCGGCCCGTATCTTTGCGCGATGCGGATTGGGTTTCGAGCTCTCACTGTCGTCTCGGCATCGCTGCTCATGGCGATGGCCTGTGTCGGCGGTGAAAATCAATGCTTGAATCCTCAGCCCGACTTGCCCTCGTGCAACGCCAATGGTCGACCGGTCACTGGCTTCGGTGGCGCGGGCAACAACGACGATGGCAATGGCAATGGCAATGGAGCGTCGGCGGGGGCGCCCGCGATCATCGTCGGCGGTGGCTCCAGCAACCCCGGCGATCTGCCCGAACAGCCGGTGCCCGGCGCGGCCGCCGGTGATGGCGGTTCGGGTGGGGCCGGTGGCGATACCGCCTTCGTCCCCACTGACGAAGCGGGAGCAGCTGGATCAGCCGGCGCGTCGGGTGCCGACGGGCACTGATGGTTTCAAAGGGCACTGCCATGGATGACACGCAGAGTGTGCTTCGTGACTATTCGGTGATCGCCGTCGTCGGCCTGAGTCGTGATCCGGCGAAGGCGGCGCACGCGGTGCCCGCCGGCCTCAAAGCAGCCGGGTTCCGGATCGTCCCCGTCAATCCCGAGGCGAAGGAGCTACTCGGTGAGCCCGCGTTCGCGTCGCTTTCGGATATCCCGTTTCCGATCGAGCTAGTCCTGGTTTTTCGCCCAGCACGCTTTGCTCCTGCAATTGCCGAACAAGCGGTGGCGATCGGAGCGAAGGCGCTCTGGTTGCAACAAGGCATTTACTCTTCCGAAGCTCGCAGCATCGCTCAGCGCGCGGGCCTGCGTTACGTCGAGGATCGCTGCGCGGGCGTCGAACGCGCATTGTATGGAATCGTGAAGCACGGGTGATTCACTCGCCCGTGCCGCGCTGCGCGCCTGCGCAGCGGAGGCCGTGCGCGGGGACAATTTGCAACGGTAACCAGCGTTGCGCCGGGTGCGCGCTGACGGCTAAGTTGACCATTGCCCAATGACGCGGATTTTGGTGGTCGAGGACAGCCCCACGCAGGCGATGGAGCTCAAGTACCTGCTCGAATCCGCCGGCTTCGGGGTGGACATCGCGGGCGACGGATCGAGCGGCTTCGAGCGCTGCAAGCAACCCGGCTTGGACGCGGTATTGAGCGACATCGTGATGCCGGGGATGGACGGTTACGACCTCTGCAAGTGCATCAAAACAGATCCGAAGACCGCACATTTGCCCGTCGTACTGCTGACGTCGCTGTCAGGGCCGATGGACATCATCCGTGGGCTCGAGTGCGGCGCCGATAGTTTCCTGACCAAGCCGTACGAGGGCGCATATCTGGTTGGGCGCGTCCGCAGACTACTCGAGAGTCGCGCGCTGCGCGGGGAGCACAAAGTCTCGCACGGGGTGGAAGTGCTGCTGATGGGCAAGCAGTTCACGATCAACGCCGAGAAGGAGCAAGTGCTCGATCTGCTCCTGGCGACGTTCGAAGAAGTGTTGCGTTCGCGTCAGCGAGAGTTCGAAGCAAGGTCGAGCGAGCAGACTCTGCGTGAATCGCAACGTCTCTTGCAATCAGCGTTGGATGCGCTCACGCGTCAGATTGCGATCGTCGATCAACGCGGGATGATCCAGCACGTGAATGTCGCGTTTCGACAATTTGCCTTGGAAAATGGCTGGGATCCGGCGCGAAAATTGGAAGGTGCGCAATATGTCGAAACCTGGGAGTCGCTGACTCTCGCGCCGGAACAAAACCATCGCGTGCAAGAGGGCCTGGAGGCGGTCCGAGCGGGCCGGCAGCAGAGCTTTTCCCTGGAGTATGCGGCGCCGCTGAGGGGCGCGCTACGCTTCTTCTCGTTGTCGGTCGTGCGCTTTCCAGACGGATTCCCGGATGAGCGACGTTACTTGTTGGCGGTCGAACACGAGGACATCACGGCTCGCAAGCAACTCGAGCGTGACTTCCACCATGCCAAAAAAATGGACGCGATTGGCCAGCTCGCAGGCGGTGTCGCCCACGACTTCAACAATTTGTTGACGGTCATTCGTAGCTACGGCGATTTGCTGATGCAAGACTTTGCGCCCGCGGGCCAGCAATTCAGCGACATGCAGCAAATCTTGAAGGCGACGGATTCGGCGAGCGCCTTGACCAAGCAGCTGCTCGCCTTCGGTCGCCAACAAATGTTCAAACCGGAGGCGCTCGACCTCAACGTCGTGATCGAAGAACTCGACAAGATGCTGCGCCGTTTGGTCGGTTCGGACATCGAATATGCCACCGTGCTCGAACACGACGTGTCTCGAGTTGCGGCAGATCCCGCGCAAATTCAGCAGGTTTTGATGAATTTGGCGATCAACGCGCGTGATGCCATGCCGTGTGGCGGCAAGCTGACGGTCGAGACCAAAAATGTGCTGCTCGATGAGACCGATGCGAGCGCGCACGACGGCGCGGCACCGGGACGCTACGTCGCGATTGAAGTGACCGACACGGGGTCGGGGATGAGCGCGGACGTGCAGGCACGCTTGTTCGAACCGTTCTTCACCACCAAGGATATCAGCAAGGGCGCAGGCCTCGGACTTGCGACGGTGTACGGCATCATTCGACAATGCGGCGGTCGGATCTCCGTTCACAGCGAGGTCAATCGCGGCACGACGTTCGAAATCCTGTTTCCGAGCGTCGCGCAGCCGGTTCTCGAAGCGCGTGAACCGGCCGCGCCGGCACCAGCCGTCGGGCACGAGGTCGTGCTGATCGTGGAGGACAACGCGGCGGTGCGCTCGGTATTGTGCCGGGTGCTCAAGGACGCTGGCTACGTCGTGCTCGACGCCGGTGACGCCGTTCAAGCAAATGCCGTTTGCGACTCTTACCGCAACCAGATCCATTTGCTGCTAACCGACGTGGTCATGCCAGGAGCGAGTGGCCCGGAGCTAGCGGCGGCTTTGACGCTGAAGCGACCGGGGATGAAGGTGTTGTTCATGTCGGGTTACTCCGGCGCTGCGGTCAACAGCCACGGTTACTCGCGCGCGGACGTACTATTTTTGCAGAAGCCATTTTCGCCTGGATCCGTCACCCGTGCCGTTCGATCGGCACTTGCGTCTTGAGCTCGGGGGGCGCGGTTCGCTAGGGGACGGGAAGGCGCTGATCGGTGGACACCAGCGAGGACTCGAGCCCGAATTGGCGGCTCAGATCCGCCTCGAGTTCCGCCGCGGGGCGCTCGAGGTCCTCCAAGTGCCAAAGACGAATGGTGCCGTCGTCACTGCCGGAAGCGAGCAGTGAGCGGTGCGGGATGTAGCGTACGGCGCGCACACTCGCGGTGTGCCCCGGCAGCGTAGCGAGCAGCACGCCCCCGCGCGGGTTCCAGATGCGCACGGTTTTGTCCTCACTCGCGGACGCCAGTTGCGTGCCGTCGCCGGAAAAGTCCACGCTGAGCACTTTTCCAGCGTGACCCGTCATCGAAAATAGCCGCTCGCGACTGTGCAAGTTCCAGACACGCACCAAGCGGTCGGCTCCGGCAGAAGCCAATTGCGTTCCGTCCGGTGAGATGGCGCTGCCCAAGACCCAATCCGCATGCGCTTGCCAGGCAACTTCGGCGCGTCCCGTTTTCATGTTGCGCACCGTGAGCACACCGGCTTGATCGCCCGTGACGAGGCTTCCAGACTGGGGAGCGACGCTCATGGTTTGGATCGGCGCGAGCGTCTCCTCTTCAGAGAGCAAGGCGCCGCTCGCCACGTCGAAAATGCGCAGCTTGCGTTCGAGGCCGGCGGCCGCCAAGGTTTGTCCGTCGGGTGCGAATGCCAGCGCGCGCGCTTCTTGGTGCAGGCCATCGATCACCTGGATAGGAATCTTTTTGGCCAAATCCCAAATGAAAATTTGAGTTCCCGAACCAGCCAATGCCAGCCGTTGTCCATTGGGCGAGATGGCCAGCGCACGGACGCGGTCGAGCCGTATGGGCAGGCGCGTCGCACAGCTGCCTGTCGACAGCTGCCAGATGCACACCCCATTCCTGCCGAGGCCAGCGCTGAGCAATTGATCGGGGGCCGAACCCAAGCCAAGAGTGAGGACGTTGCCACGTTCGGTCAACTCGTCCGGGGTCGGATCTGCGGCGAGGGACCACAGACGCAAGCCGGTGTCGCGGCTGTAGGAACCGAGCCGCACCGCGTCGCCAGATAGGGCTACGAGGTCGACCGCCTCGTCATGCTGGCGGAGCAACGCGCGATGACCACTCCGCAGGTCGAGCACTCGGACGCTCTTGTCCTTGCCGCCAAGGACGATGATTCGGCGATCATCCGACCAGGCCAACGTGCCCATGACGTCACTGAGCACGATCGGTGCGTCGAGCGGACTGCCGCTTTGGGCATCCCAGGTGCGAAGCGTGCGATCGGCGCCGGTGCTCGCGAGGAAGCGGCCTCGTTCGGCGATCGCAAGTCCGAGCACGGTCCCGCTATGGCCGACGAGCCGCCGTTCGGCGTGCGTGGCGCTATCGTAGACCAGCAGCGCGCCGAGCTCGCCGCCCACGGCGAGGCTCGTGCCGTCCTTCGACCAGGCGAGGGAGCTGATCGCCTGGCCGAGCTCGAGATGTCGCGGGGTGCTCGCGAGCCCGCCGTGCCACACGCTCACTTGCCCCCGCGCATTGCCGCACGCCACGGCCTGCGCGCCGCCGAGCGCCAGCGCGGTCGGTTTTTGACCGCAGGATGCGAATTGAAATGCGCTATCGGCGGCCGCGGCGCGTACGCCGATGCTCCCGTCCGCGAGGGTGACCCCGAGGGCTGTGGCGTCGCTTGCGAAACCGAGCGCGCCGATCTCGGCGTCGAGCGAGGTCTGGAGCGTGAGCGCCTGCGTGCTCACGCTCCAGACTCTGAGACCGCTCCCAGCGGCGCACGCGAACAGGTCAGCCGCAAACGACAGCGCGCTGCGGGTGCAGCCCTTGGCTTCGGTCCAGGTGGCGCGCAGCGCCGGTCGCATCGCGCTGCGAGCTGCGATCACCACGCCTCGCGCATCGGCGCGCTCTTCTTGGGCGAGCGCGCGTGCTGCCAAGAGCTCGGCATTCACGCTGTCGCCTTCCTGAAGCGCTTGCTGCGCGCGCTCGAGCAAAACTTCGCCCAAACTGTGCCGCGCATGCGCCGCGCTGCGCGTGGCGGCGAGCTCGTTTTCGAGCGCGCGCTGCTCGGCCAACAGTGCGCGATCGCGAGCCACCAACACGCGATGGTACGCGGTGAAGCCGAGCACCAGCACGACCAGGAAGGCCAGCGCGAACACCGTGACCGCCGAGCGCTGACGCGAGACGAAGCGCTGCAGCAGCTCGACCGACGAATATTCGTATGCGGCGACCCGTGTGCCGGCCTGATAGGCCTGCACGTCGCGCGCGAGTTCACGCGCGGAAGGATAGCGCTCGAGCTTGTTCGGCTTTAGCGCGCGCTCCACCACGGCGGCGAGCTCTGCCGGAATCCTGGCGTCAATCGCCTTGAGCGGCAGGTATCGCCCTGCGTTCACCAGACCGATGATCTCGGGCAACGTCTTGCCGGAAAAGGGCGAACGTCCGCTGAGGATGGTGTACAGCACGACTCCCAAAGACCAAACATCGGAGCGTTGGTCGACCTCGGCGATGCGCCCCGAGAGTTGTTCGGGGCTCATGTACAGCGGTGTGCCGCACAGGCTACCTTCCAAAGTCAGGCTCAAATCTCCGAGCTCGAGCGCCGGCGCTGCCAGGTTCATTCGTTCCCCCGACTCGTCGCACAGCTTGGCCATGCCCCAGTCGAGCACGACCGTCTCGCCGAACTCACCGATCATCACGTTGTCGGGCTTGATGTCCCGGTGAACGATCCCGCGGCTGTGTGCGTAGGCGATCGCTTGGCATAACCCTGAGAAGTGATTGACCAGCGCTAGGCGCTCGTTCAGCAGGGCACATTCGCCGATGGCTTGCGCCAACGTTCGACCGGGGACGATCCGCATCGTGTAGTAGAGCGTGCCGTCGACGCGCTGGCCGAGTTCGTAGACAGGAACGATGTTGGGATGTTCCAGCGCGCCGGTGACCCGCGCCTCGCGCAAGAAGCGACTCAGAGTCTGTAGAGCGCCCGTGCCGCCCGAGCCGTCGTTGACGTCTTGCAATAGCTCCTTGACCGCAACTTGCCGACCGAGATGCAGATCCTGTGCTCGGTACACCCGCCCGATTGCGCCGCGCCCGAGTTCCGCTCCGGCGTGCGTGCGGTACCTGCCGGGCGCTTCGTCCGTGACGCCCGCGGTGTAGGCGCGGAGATAGATCCGCGCGCTCGAGTCATTTTCCTCACGGCTCGCGTTCTGTAATGGGTTTTCCGAGACCCGCACGTCGACCGTCTCGCCGTCTTGGAAAGCGGCCCGGAGCGAATTGCGATCCGTCGCGGCCGAGTTGTCCCCAGGCGCAGGCATCCTAAGACTCGAAACGGCCGCCGCGTGCCAGGGTTAACCCACTAGATTCACGCGGCTTTCTTGGCTAGAAGCCGCATCGCCCGGTCGCTCGTCGCGCCGCGTCACCGCAGCTGTCAATGAGCCCGGGTGCAGGGGTTGACGGGCTCGAGCGCCCCGAGATCACCTCCGTGGCGAACGTGTCGCGCATCGCACGTCGATCATCGATTGATCCTGCGTTCACTGGAAGTTGCCAGTCTGACCGTCTTCGAATTTTTGACACGACTTCTCGCCCCCAACACAAGTACGGTGCGGGTCTTGGCGGGTGTCTTAGGACGGAGCAGGGTCATGGGAAAATGCATTTTGCGAAGTGTGGGGGCGATCGTAAGTTTTGGTGTGCTACTCGCGGCTTGCGGCGGCACCAAGAGCTCGCCCGGTGACGCAAGCGGCGGCGGCGGCAGTGGTGGGCTCGCGGGTAGCGGCTCGGGCGGTGTGACCGCTTGTATCGCAGGCGCCAAGCGCTGTGAGGGCCAGAGCATCAAGCAGTGTGACGACGCGGGCTCCACGGAGACGGTTGTCCAAACGTGTCGGCCGGGGCAGACGTGTTCGAGCGGCGCGTGCAGCGGCGACGCTTGTGTCCCCAACACCTCGACTTGTAAGGACGGCGCGGTTTGGAAGTGCGACGAGAACGGGGTCAGCGCGCTCGTCGAGCAATGCGCAATCGGCCTATTTTGTCGGCTCGATGGTGACGCCGCGAGCTGTAGCGCGCAAGCCTGCACTCCCAATCAACCCGTCTGCGACGGAAACATTGCCACCACCTGCCGTAGCGATGGTTCGGGCATGGCCTCGGGCGGTGTCGACTGCAGCAAGTCCAAGCGAGCGTGTGACGGCGGACAGTGCCGCGATATCGTGTGTACGGAAGGAGAGAAGTCGTGCCAGCACGGAGACGTGTATCTTTGCGCGCACAGCGGGACGAGCACGTCGCCTTTCGCCGCGTGCCACTCGGACGAGGTGTGCGACGCCGAGATGGGATCGTGTCGCAAGCGCCTATGCGATCCCGGCAAGGTCACCTGTGACGGGACACGCGCGTCGACTTGCAATGAGTTCGGCAGCGCCTGGCTTCCCGGTTCTGTCGATTGCGCGACCGACGGCAAGATCTGCGTCAGCGGCAGCTGCAAAAAGCAGATCTGCGCGGCCAATCGCAGCTTTTGCCAGGACGGCAACGTGTACAGCTGTGACTCCAGCGGTGCGAACGCCACGCTTTCGCAGACCTGCAACTCACAAACCGAACACTGCACGACCTACAGCGGAAGCTCGAGCGCCTATTGCAAGTCCAACGACTGCAAGGCCGGCGAGACGGTGTGTGCGGACAACGTGATCAAGGTCTGCAATGCCGACGGCTCGTTACCTGCGAGCGGTACGGCCTGCAGCGACACGCAGATCTGCGAAAACGCGCAATGCAAGGAGCGGCCATGTGTTCCTGGCAACTACTTCTGCAAAGACTCGAACGTCTACTATTGCGAGTTCAGCAGTCCGTACGTGTCGCTCGCCCAATTCTGTGACACGGACACCGCGTGCAAAGTGGTGGGTACGAGCGGAGCGAGCTGCTCCCCCTTGGCCTGCAGCCCGTCCAGCAGCGCGTGCGTCGGCGACAAAATCGGCACTTGCGCGGCAGACGGACTCAGCCTCAGCGCGGTCACCACGGATTGCACGGCGACGACCAGCGTGTGCACGACCGCGCTGAAATGCGAAAAGAGCGCGACTGACTCGATTGGCAGCGTCGAAACCCCGGAGATCATCAGTGCCAGCACCGTGGTCGGCGATGTGATCGACGTCGACTCCACGCGCAAGTTGACCGAGCTGCAGACGCAACTCGTGTTGACCGGCCCGCGCGATCTGCGCTGGATCGTCTATGAACTGACTGGCCAGACGTTCGTGGCCAAATACGACAAGGTCGTCGCGGGCGCGAGCGGCACCGGCTTCGTGAGCTCGGGTGCGCTCAACTACCGGCTCAGTGCGGGCAAGCGCTACTTGCTCGCGGTGGTGATCAGCACCGGCGACGCGGTGGACTACATCGATTACGCACCCTACACCAAGGACGTTTCGTTCGGCACCTTGGCCGGCCGCGTCGTCAATTGGTACCCGGGCACGTTCGACGTGTTCAGCATGGATCCGAGCTCGGTCTCGTTGATGAAGGTCGTCACCGAAGCCCCCTGACATTTGGGGGCGATCGCGAGCCAGCTTCGCACCTCGCGGGCGCGCCCCGTTCTCGAACTGTTCCGGATCGTGGGTCGGCCGAGCCTCATGCGGCCCTGGCCGGCCCGCGACGGGCTGCTTCTTTCGCGGACCCTGAGTGGGTCGGGACACCCGAGCTCAACCGCCAACGCGCCCTGGGTCTCGGCGGTTCGGCGTCCAGCGAAGTCGAGGGTGAGGTGGGTCAGCGTGCGCGGGGGAGCCACTCTTTGTGGATGTCGGGAATGTCTTCCAGCAGTTGTTGGGTGACGGCGCTGGTCGCTGCGCGGGTCACACGATCCGGTGAACCCTGCTCCACGATCTCGCCCTGGTGCATGATGAAAATCGAGTCGGAGACGTAGCAGGCGAGCCCGATGTCGTGGGTGATGAACACGATCGTCATCTCGAGCTCTTGCTTGAGCTTCATCAGATAATCGAGAATACTCGCTCGGCTGCACGCATCCACCATGCTGGTCGGCTCGTCCGCGATCAGCACTTCAGGTCGCAGAATGAAGATCCGCGCGAGCAGCATGCGTTGCATCTGACCGCCGGAGAGCTCGAACGGATACTTGCCGTCGATCTCCTTCGGTTCGATGTTCACGGCGCGTAGCGCCGCATCGACGCGGGCTTCGATTTCCGCGTTGCTGGGCCTTTGCTCGAAGAGTTTGAAGCAACTCTTGAGCTGACTCTTGATCGTGAAAAATTGGTTGAAGGCCGAAAATGGGTCCTGAAATACTGCTTGGACCGAGCGAAAATGGCGCCGCAGATCGGGCTCGCTTGCGATCGGCTTGCCCTTGAACGAGAGGCTCCCGCTGGTCGGCGTCTCGAGTCTGAGCAGCAGCTTGGCCAGCACGGTCTTGCCGCAACCCGATTGCCCGACGACGCTCACGATGTCCTTGTCGAAGATCGTGAAGCTGACGTTCTTCACGGCGTCGATCCGCCTCTTACCGTGCCCGTAGCTGCGGGTGAGCGCCCGAGCCTCGAACTTGGGCTCAGCTGGCATACTCACACCTGACCTGTCGCTCGGCCACGATGCGTAGCGCTTGTCGATTGGTACTGCACGAGGGCTGCGCTGTCGGACAACGCTCCGCGAAGCGACAACCCGCGATTGGGTGAGCGAGATTGGGAGGGGCGCCCTCGATGGCGACCGGTTTTTGCCCGCGATGACCAGGCTCGGCGCTGAGCATCGAGCCCATCAGCGCTCGCGTGTATGGCTGGTGCGGATCGAAAATGACTTGCTCGGTCGTGCCCAGCTCCACGAACTCTCCGGCGTACATCACGGCGATCCGATCCGCGACGTGGCGCAGCAGCGGCAACTCGTGGGTGATGAACAGCATGCTGCCGATGATGCCCTGGTCCATCAGCTCGAACAAAAGCTTGACCACTGCCTTTTGTGTGGAGACATCGAGCGCAGAGGTCGGCTCGTCGGCGATCACGACGCGCGGGTCGAGCAGCGTGGAAATTCCGATCACGACGCGTTGCTTCATGCCCGCGGGCAAGTCCACCGGGTAGGCATTCAATACTTGGTCCCCGGGTAAGCCCAATTTTTCGAATCGTTCACGCAAGCGCGTGTCGAGCACTTTCTTGTCGGCTGTCTCGCCGTGGCTGCGGATCATGTCGCTGGCGAGATCCTTCACTTTGCGTGTTGGGTTCAGGGAGTTGAGCGCACCCTGCGGGATCATTGCGATCTTCTTACCCAGCACGTCTCGGCGATTGGTTTCGATGTCCATGCCGATGATGCTGTTGCCCTCGATTCGGACATCACCGCCCGAGAGATGCAGGGGAGGAATGTACAGGCCCATGCAAGCGCTCACCAGCGTGGTCTTTCCGCAGCCGGACTCCCCAGCAATTCCGAGTATTTCCCCGGGTTTCAGCGAAAACGACACGCCGTCCACGGCCTGGATTTTTTGTCCGAAACGCGTGCGGTAATGCGCGCGCAGATTGTCGACCTCGAAAATCGGGACGCCCATCACTTCCTCAGACGTGGATTGAAGACGCCTTCGAGCGAGGTGTTGATGATGTACAACGAAAATACGATGGTGGTGATCAGCACCATCGCCGGCGCGAACGCCCACCACGCACCGTCGGTCAAAGCTTCGTTCGTCTTGGCCTCGTTCAAGATCTTGCCGAGCGAGACCGAATCATACGGGCCGAGTCCCAGCATCGACAGGCTGGCCTCCGACAGGATACCTGCGGCCATCTGTAAGATGAAGACCATGAAGATGTACGAGAGCAGATATGGCATGATATGGAAGAACACGATGCCGAGCGTGCCGAAGCCGTTGATGCGCGCCAGCGCGACGTGATCACGGTTTCTCAGGCTGGCCGCCTGCGCGCGTACGGCGCGCGCGCTCCAGGTCCAAGTCGTGCAACCGATGATCAACGCAATCAGAGTCAAGCTGCGGCCATTTTCGACGCTGGCGCTCAGCAAAATCAGCACGATCAAACTAGGAATGACCAAAAATAGATTGGTGCCCACGGTGAGCACATCGTCGATCAGTCCGCCCTTGTAGCCGCCGTACAAACCGATCAGCGTGCCGACCGAGGTCGCGACGGTGCCCGCCAGAAAGCCCACGTACAGCGATGAGCGCAGCCCGGCGACCAACATGGAAATCATGTCTACCCCCATGTGGTCCGTGCCCAGCCAATGCTTGGCAGAGGGCGGCATGTAGGCGAGTCCGGCGCGCGTATTCACGTCGACGTTCGTGAACGAAGGGCCGAGCAATCCGATCGACAGCGTGAGCAGGAACAGGCCAGCGCCGAGCACGAAGAACGGAGATTTGAGCAGCTGCTTCAGGAGTCTCACGTCATTTGCCCGTCTGGCGAGCGGCCCGAATGCGCGGATCGAGGAAGCCGACCAGCACGTCGACGCTGAAGTTTGCGCATAGCACACAGACGGTGACCAGCAGCGTGCAGCCGCTGATCAGCGGGTAGTCGTTGCCTTGGATGGCCGTCAACACGGCCATGCCAAGCCCAGGGTAGCTGAAAATCATCTCGGCAATCAGCGCGCCAGCGACCATGGTGCCGAGCGCGAGGGCGAGCCCAGTGAGCTGCGGCAACATCGCATTCCGGAACATGTAAAATAGGATCTTGCTCTCTGTGATGCCGAGCAGCTTCGCGTACTTCACGTAGTCCGTGCCGAGCTCGTAGATGCACATCGAACGCATGCCGATGGCCTGCCCGCCCACGACGATCGAAAACACCGAGGCGAACGGGAGCACGTAGTAGTAGCTCGCGCTGCGGAAGAACGCGAAACTGAGCTCGGGCGTGAGGCCGTCATCGTAGCCGCCGACGGCCGGGAACCATTCCAGGCGGATGCCGAACACGTAGACCAACAGCATTCCAAAGCAAAATGCCGGTACCGCGCTCGCCAACAGAGCCAGCGGATACATCAACTTGTCGAATACGCCTCGTCTGTATGCGGCGAGCGCGCCGAGCCCGTTGCCGATCAGCCAACCGAGCACGATGGTCGGAAGCTGCAAGGCGAGCGTCCAGGGAAGAGCGGCCTTGATGATCTCGCTCACCCGCTTGGGGTGCTGCAAGATCGAGCTGCCGAGGTCGAAACGCACGCTCATCCCCAGGTAGTTGACGAACTGGTGACCGAGCGAAGTGCGCACCGGTTTCCCTTGCGCGTCGCGTTTGACTTTTCCGGTGGGATCGACCTCCACCAGGTCGAATTCTTTGAGGTACGCCTCCTCTTTGGCTTTGGCGGAAGTCGCGTCCAACCCTTCGCTGACCTTGGCCATGATCGTGTCGACCGGGTTGGCATCGCCCAGGCGAGGCAAGAAGAAGTTGACCGTGATCGCGACGAAGAAGGTCACGGCATACCAGCCGGCGCGGCCGACGATATACGCGAGCGTGGGGCGGTTCTTGAGCATGACGCGTTCGCTCGCTTCAGTTCGACACGGGGGTGATGGACCAAAGCATGTTCGTGCCGAGTCGATCGCCCGGAATCAGCGGTGGCAAGTACGGGTTCGCGGCGCTCGGCAAATTCGCCCAGTGTTTGATGCTGAACTCGTAGAAGGTGTCGGGGCGATAGACCAGCGGCAGATACGGTTGCTCTCGCATGAACAGCGCATTGAGCTCGCGGTACGCGGGCAGCCGCACGGCGTCGTCCGTGAGCGTTGGAATGAGCGCCAAGAGTTCGTCGATGCGCGGGTCGTAACCCGGCGCGTGCGGATCGTTGAACCGTCCGATATTTTTGTACATCCGTTGTCCGAGCGGAACGAAATCCCGGCTCGTGAGCAGGGCCTCGAAGCGTGACCAGGGTTTGGAGGGTGAGGGCTGAGTCGACGGCGTGTGCATGATCAAGTCGAAGTCGCCCTCGTACAGGGCGTTCCAGAACAAACTCGTCTCCACGAAGCGTTCGCGCACGTCGATCCCCGCCGCGCGCATGCTCTTCACGGCGACACGCACGATCGACTCCCAATCCGTCCAGCCCGTGGGTGACTTGACGTACAGCGTGGGCACTCGCTTGCCGTCGCGATCGCGGGTTTCGACGAGTTCACCTCGAGGACCGAAAACGGACGTGTATCCGCCTGCGGCGAGTTCGGCTTTTGCCCGCGCGGGATCGAACCAAGTGCCGTACTTCTGCGCGTCTTCTTCGGAAAAGAACCGGCGCTCGAGCCCAAAGGGGAGAATGATGCCAGGCCGCAGTGGCTCGCTGTAGCCCGAGACCGAGAGCTCGCGGATGTCGTCGTAGTTGATCGCGAAGGCCATCGCTCGCCGCAGGTGCACGTCCATCAAGGGCGCGCGCTTGTGATTCACGAGCAGCATGGGAATCGAGCTGCTGAGAAAGTACGGCTCGCGATCGAGCCAACTACGCACGCCCTTTTCGGCCTTCAACCAGATGCGAGGCACGAAAGTGGTCGAGAGGTCGAGCCGACCTTGCCGCAGCGCGACGCTAAACGCATCGTTGCTCTTGTACAGCGGGTGCACGATGTACTTCGGTGCCGGCTTTTTGCCGCCGTGCAGGGCCACGTTTCCCCAATAGTCGTCGTCGCGCACGACCGCTATTTTCTCGCTGCTCGAAGAGAACAATCGATAAGGCCCGGAACTCACCGCACCGTGCTCGAACTTGAGCTTCTTGAACTCGTCCAGGTCGTTGTGACGCTCTGCGAGCAAAGGCTCGATGACGTGACGCGGGACGATGATCTGGGCCTGAAGCGCGTCGAGGACGACCAGCGGATTCTTTTTCTCCGGATTCAGCGCGAACACGACGCGCCGCGGGTAGTCTTGCCCGGCGTTCGCCTCCGGTGCTTCGCGACCGTCCTTGTCGTACGCGCGAACGCTCGCGAGGTACTGCCAAATGGGAGCAATGTTGAGGCTCTTGAACCGTTGACCCAAGCCGAAGGTAAAGGTTACGTCCCACGCGCTCACCGGCTGTCCGTCGTTCCAGCGTGCTGCGGCGTTGAGCGTGACCTCCACCGAATCGTCGTGGACTGCATACGACTCGGCGAGCAGCGGCTGCATTCGTCCGTCGAGTGAGTTGTACATCAGCAGCGTCTCGTACAGCAGGTTCATGGTGCTGATTGGCCAGCCTGGTGTACCGATCGGATTGAACGTCGAGGGCTCACCCCACTGCCGTCCGCCGAGATAAAAGGTCTCCGTACGGGGAAAAACGCTGCCTTTGTCGTCCTCCTGAGCGCGGTTCGGACGGCAATCAGCGAGCCCGAGGAGCAAGAGGCCGAGCCCGAGTGCGCCTGCCGCGCGTTTGCCGAGCACGGCCAAGCGGGCTGAGCTCGTGCTGCAGATGGCTCTAGAGTGGCGGGCCCGTCGCGCGTCGATCATGTGCAATCGCGCCGGACCATAGCTTGATCGAGGACGCCGACTGGAACCGGTTTCAGTGCAGCACGCTCGTCGCCACACGTCTTCGAGTGCAGAATCGTGCTCGCTCGCGTGCGGCTACGCACCGACCTGGGCCGTGCGGTGTGAACTGAAGAAATCACTGACAGCGGCGCCCGGTGCATGTCCCGAGGCGAGAATGCACGCAACGCCGCGGGGCGTGCTCGTCGATGACCAATCATGATCCAGGGTGATTAAGAGGAGAAAGGACGAAGGAGAGTACACGCTTCCGGTGAGGTCAGAATTCAGCAGGAGTCTTGCCTATTCCCAGCGAAGATCGGGTGACAGACGTGCTATGTAGGGCTAAGTCCCACGAGGGAGGTCGCTGTGATCGACAGTCAACCCAGTGCATCCAGGCCGCGAACCCCGCGGCTAGTCGCGCGCCGGCTCATGCCGCGTCGCGAACCCAAGGTTCGGCGCGAGCTCATCGAGCGCACGGGTTGGAACAACGTTCGAATCGAGCACGATGACGATTTGGACAATGAAGTCACGGAAGTGACGCATCCTCTGCCGACGCGGGTGATGCCGCAACCCGCGCCCCCGCCAGCGCCCCCGCCCGTGCGCGCCCTGCCTTTGATGGACTCCGAGCCCGGCGCAGCCAGCTTTACCCCGGTGGTGATGCACGCGCGCTCGACAGAGCTGTCCGTCGTTGCGTTACTGTCCGCGGTCGTTACTTTCGGCGCCGTGTTGCTCGCGCAACACGCTGCGCATTGGGGCGAGGCTCGCGCGAAGATTAGCGCGCGACCGGTAAGGCAAGCGGCTGAGCAATCAGAGGTGCCTCTCACTACTCATGCCTCGCTCAGCCCGAGCTGGGCCGCCACGCTCGCTTCGAACATTCCCGTCGTGCGGCTTCGTGACTTGCCACTCGAGCACGGAGCTGCTTCGCGTATCGAGTACGAACGCCCGCAGCCTGCGGCTCGAGTGGAACGGGTGGAGCGGGCGGAACGGCCAGAAGTGGAGCGCACGGGGGGCGGTCGCGGAGTGGCGCGCTCTGCTCCGCGTCCAGCTCCAGTTGCTGCCGCTGCGCCCGGCCCTGCCGATCGCGCTGAGCTGTCTCGCGCGTTGTCTCGCGCCGCGGCATCGGCGAGGAACTGTGGGGAAGGGCCGGTCCACGCGCAGATCGTGGCCACGTACGCGCCTTCTGGCGTGCCGAGCTCGGTTCATTTCGGCTCTTCGGCTCCGCCTGCGGCCATGCGCTCGTGCGTGCTCAGCGCCGTCGCGCGCACGCGTGTCACTCCGTTCGTGGGTGAACCGGTGACGGTTTCGAAGAGCCTCAGCTGGTAAGGGCCGCGAACGGCCTCTTGGGCTGGCTCTAAGCGGCTCACGCCCGCCCTCAGTTCGGAAATGCGGCGCGCGGCGGTCCCGAGGGCTTCGGCTCGGCGGGTGGCGTCGCTGCTGGGGGCGCTGCGCTCGGAGCAGCTGGAGCTGTTAGCGGGGCGGCCGGTGGTTTCGGATTCACCGTGCTCTGCGGTGCAGGTGCTGGGGGCGCAGGCTTCGTTTCGTTGGAGTGCGATTCTGGCGCGAGCCACTGCTGGGCACCCGGACAGCTTCGGAAGCGCGCCGCCACCGCATCGCAGTCTTCGTGCTCCAAGCGCCGCTCGACCGGCAACACCGCAGGCACGATCGAATCCCAGCGAAAGGTCAAGCCAGCGCCAAGCGTGAACGCGGAGGCTCCGCCAAAAGCGCCTCCCAAGGTGGCGATCGACGAATACAAGTTCAAGTCGACGGTTTGGCTGACGTGAATGTCCGCTTCGAGCCCGGCGCGCATCGGGACATAGAAGCCGGAATCGATGCTCACGCCCTTCTTGACCGCCGCTTCGACGGCGCCGTCTTTCAGACTGACGTTGATGGTGCCATCCGGGTTGACCTTCGTCGTCACAGCATCTGGATCGACGGTGATGTCCGTCGATTTGAAGACCGTGTCCAGATTCGCGCTGATCGACGCCTCGAACCAGGGCGTGAGCGTGATCGCCTTGTGCGGAGAGAGCGGGATACCGAAGCCGAAGACCAGCGGCAAAGTGACGTATTGCCGTTGTCCGCTCACGTACACGGTCGGTACGGTGCCAACGTCGAAGGCGATTGCGGCTTTCGGCACCCCGTCGTCCCAGCGCGCGGCGACCGGAAGGACGAAGAGCGCAACGCCGCTAGCGCCGACGCCGTGAGCCGTGGAATCGTTGGCTTTGGCGTCGAAGTTTACGTAGTGAATGCCGAATTGCGCGCTCAGAATGCCGGTCGTGTTGCTGAAGTTCGCGTTGTAGCTGAACGTATTCAGCGGCCCGGCGTCGCTCGACGTGTGTCGATAGGCCAGCACGACGCTCGATGCGCGTGTGTCGTAAGTGGAGATTGCAGGAGCGTGCGTGCCCGGGAGCGCGCGGGCCGACGACCCGAGCAGCAGGAGGAAGGCAGGCAGAGACCCGAGGATGAGGCGTTTTCCCACCCTGGCTGCTACGCCCGCTGCTCGTGAATTTTTAGTCCCGAGTGATGCGCTTGGCAGCCCTGCCGCGGCGGCAGTCTTCGGCTCATCGGCCGCGAGACCAGGGGCGAAACTGCGGGTCGAGTTTTGAACAGGCATCTTTTCGGCTCTGTTGCAAGTTCGGTTCTAGACGACTGGCGCCCGCGCCAAGATTTCGTTAGAGCCCAGCACCATGACCGAGCTCGCGAAACTTTCCGCCCCAGAACGTGCAGCCCTCACGCAACAACTCGAGCAGCGTTACAACGCGTTCAAGGCGCAGGGCCTCAAGTTGGACATGACGCGAGGCAAGCCCTCGTCCGAGCAACTCGATCTCGCTGCGAAGTTGACCGTGGTCTTGCCCGAAGCGGACTACAAGGGCAGCGATGGCACCGACGGTCGCAACTACGGCGGCCTCGACGGCCTGCCGGAAATGAAAGCCATCTTTGCCGAGATGCTGGGTGCACCCCCCGCGCAAGTCATCGTCGGTGGCGCCTCCAGTCTGACGCTCATGCACGACACCGTGGTCCGCGCGTTGTTGCACGGCGTGCCGGGCGGAAAGGGCCCGTGGAGCCGCGAGAAGGTGAAGTTCATCTGTCCCGCGCCCGGGTACGACCGACACTTTGCGATCTGTGAGCACCACGGTATCGAAATGCTGACGGTCGCGTTGAACGACGATGGTCCGGACATGGCCGAGGTCGAGCGCCTCGTCGCGAGCGACCCTGCAATCAAGGGCATGTGGTGCGTCCCGAAGTACAGCAACCCGACGGGGACGACTTACAGCGACAGCGTAGTCAAGCGCTTGGCCTCCATGAAGACGGCCGCCCCAGACTTCCGTCTTTTTTGGGACAACGCCTATGCGGTGCACGATCTCTACGCGGAAGGCGACAAGCTGGCCAACGTGCTCACGGCCTGCGCAGAAGCCGGAAACCCCGATCGCGCGATCGTCTTCGGATCGACGTCCAAAATCTCGTTCGCGGGTGCCGGTGTCGCCGCGCTCGCGTCGAGCCCGACCAACGTTGCCGACATCAAGCGCCACCTCGGAATCCAGACCATCGGCCCAGACAAGATGAACCAGCTCCGTCACGTGCGGTTCTTCAAGGACTACGCCGGCATGGTCGAGCACATGAAGAGTCACGCACAGCTCTTGCGTCCGAAGTTCGAAGCCGTCACCGAGGCGTTCGAAAAGGAACTGGCCGGTAAAGGCGTCGCCACCTGGACCAAGCCACACGGCGGCTACTTCGTCAGTTTGGACACGCTAGACGGCTGTGCCAGCGACGTCGTGCGCCTGGCTGACGCCGCGGGCGTCAAACTCACCGCTGCGGGTGCGACGTTCCCCCATGGCAAGGACCCGCGCGATCGCAACATCCGCATCGCCCCCTCCATGCCCCCGTTGGCTCAGGTCAAGGTCGCGATGGAAGTGGTTGCCGTGTGCGTGTTGCTCGCGAGCCTGAAGAAGCTCGGCGTCTGATTCGACCCGGCTGAAGCCAAGAAAAAGCCCTCGACGCGAGCTGCGCGTTCGAGGGCTTTTTCGTGCAATGGACTCGCTGGGCGTGGGTTATGCAGCGCGGTCGACCATTGCCTTCAGGTCGTTCCACTCCTTCTCCAGTCGCGTCTTGGTCGAGTCCCAAGTGGTTGCAGACGCGGTTTCGATGGTCTTCCAATCATTGGCGAACGCCTCGCGCTGAGTGCGAATTTGCGCCAGTTGCGCGTCGAGGTCGGCTTTCTTCTTGCCGGTCGAGGTCTTCGCCTTGGCTTCGAGCTCGGCGATCTTGTGATCCAAGTCGACCAGCTTCTCGGTCGTGTCGTGGCGATAGTCCTCACGCAGCTTGAGGAAGCTTGCTTGCGCTTCAGCGATCTTCTTGTCTGCGTCGGCTTGCGCTTCGGCCGCCTTCTTGTCGGCTTCCTGATTAGCTTCGACGATTTTCTCGTTGGCTTTGATCTGGGCGTTGGTGGCTTTTTCTTGCTCGTCGGCGGCCTTGTTGCAGCCGCTCGCGAGCGCGAGCACCAAAGCACCGAGACCACAGACGACGAATGAAGAGCGAATCATGAAGGTCCTCCTGAGTTGAGTTGCGTCCCCCTCCAAGCACGGCACGTGCCAGCTTCGACTGCGCGAAACGAGCGCGAAACCGCGCGATTTCTGGGTTCTCTCGGTAGCAAAACGTCACAATGGGCGGCGCTGACACACCGATCGCGTGCTCGCGCACGGCACGTGGTTCGGCTCACGTTCACAAACAATGCCCGAGCAAACACCCCAGAGCCCCTTTGCATGGGCTGTCACAACTGCCGCAGTTTTTGGGATCGGACTTCAAGTCCACGCACTTACCGTTGCAGCTCGACTTGCCGGAGGGGCACGTCACGCCGCATTGCCCGTCAGTGCAAGTCGCGCTGCCCTCTTCGGAGCTACACACGGTCTGGCAGTTGCCACAGTGTTTGACGTCATTGCGCGGATCGACGCAAGTCGCGCCACAGGCGATGAACGGCTGCTGGCAACTGAACTGGCACTTGCCCGCCTGACACGCTGGCGCAGAGTGCGCCGGAGGCATGCACACTTTCCCACAAGCGCCGCAGTTGGAAGTGTCGCTCGTGGTGTCTACACACGCCCCGTCGCAAGTCGTCTTCGTCCCGCATTCCAGCGTGCATGCGCCGTTTTCACAGACTTTTCCCGAGCCACAGATTTTGCCGCAAGCGCCGCAATTTTTCGGATCAGAGCTCTTGTCGACGCAGCTGCCCGAACACTGATCGTAGCCGCTGTTGCAATTCACCGCGCATTGTCCGCCGCTGCACACGGCGACACCATTGGCGGTGGGCGCACAAACCTTACCGCACGAGCCGCAATTGCTGGTGTCTGAGTCGAACTTCTGGCAACCACCATTGCAAACGTCGTAGCCCGCCGCGCAGCTCAGAGCGCAGACCGATTTCTGGCAGACCGCGTTGGCGTGGGCAGGGGCGTCGCAGGTCTTCGCGCAATCACCACAGTGGGTAGGGTCAATCGTGAGGTTGACACAGGCCCCAGAGCAATTGCTCGTTCCGCTGGGACAGGTCGAGGTGCACTTTCCACCCGTACAGACCTCGTTTTGTTGACACTTCGTGGCGCAGGCGCCGCAGTTCGCCGGATCTTGATCGGTCTTCACGCAAGCACTGCCGCATTGCGCGTAGCCGACGTTACAAATCGAACCGCACTTGCCATCCTCGCAGGTCGCCGTGCCATTGGCGGGCGAGTCACAGAGGTGTTTGCACTCCCCGCAATTCGTCGGGCTGTTCTGCGTATCCACGCAACTCGAACCGCATTTCTCGAAACCCTCCGCGCATGCGAAATCGCAGGTCGAGTCGCTGCACAAAGCGTTGCCGTGGTTTGGGCTCGGACAGGCCGTGTTGCAATCGCCGCAGTGGCTCGCGTTGGCACTCAGGTCGAGGCAAGCGCCATTGCAATTGCTCAAGGTCCCTTCGCAGCTCGCCTTACATCGACCCGCCGAGCACACGAGTCCGGGCTCACAAGTGTGGTCGCAGGCTCCGCAGTGCTCGGGGTCGCTTTCGAGATCGACGCAGCTGTCGCCGCAGCTCTTTCGATCCGAGGCGCAGCTGATCTCGCATTTGCCCGCAACACAACGCGCTTGGCCGTCGAGCGGCGTGCCGCAGGCTTGTCCGCAAGCCCCGCAATTTTCAGGGTCGGTCTGGAAATCGACGCACACGTCTCCGCACGCGGCGCGGTCCGGGCAAGCAAAGTTACACGTCCCGTCCAAGCAAACGGCTACCCCGTGGGCTGGAGCCGAGCAGATCGCACCGCAACCGCCGCAATTCTTGGGGTCGGAGCCGAGTTCGGTACACTTGTCGCCGCACTGGGCGCTGGTGGGTGAACACGTTTCCGAAGTGCTGCCCACGTCGATGCGCACGCACAACAACGAAGCGTCGTCGCATTCGTAGCCGGTGCTGCATTCGTGGCTCGCTGAGCACGATTTGCCCTCTAGATTTTTGGTCAGATCGTTGGCGCACGACCAGTCGAGCGCCGCGCAGAGCATCAGCGCAACCAGCCAGCATACACGTGTGGGCAGCATCAGAAGCTTCGCTCCAGCGAGAACGTCGCGCCGCCCGGGACCGCGGCGACGCGCGCCCGCGACTCCGGCGTTACTCGCGTATTGAACACCAACAGTGTGACGCCGGTGACCGCCAACACGCTGCCAACTCCCAAGAGCACGCGCGCCGTCGTTTGGCGACTGTTCATGTCGTCGATGTCTCGCTCGTAGTCGACTTGCACCTGCTCGTTGCGAGCAGAACTCTGTGCCGAGCGTCGCAATATCTCGAAAATCCCCGCACTGCCCAAGCAAGCCGCCGCCGCGCCCAAGGTGATGTAGGGCGCGATCCCGAAGCGGCGAGTCGCCTCGCGGTTCGCGTCGGCGGGTGCTTCATGAGCAGTCGGTGCCGTCTGCAACGGAACGCGCAAGTCGATCGGAGTGTCTCGAGGCAGAACGAAACTACCATTCACGTCCGAAAAGCCGCGACTGCTCACTTGAGCGCTGTGGGTCCCGGGACGCAATTCGACGGTGAGCGGGCTCACGCCCAACGGAGTGCCATCAATGGCGACCGTCGCGCCCGGGGGCGACGTCACGATCGTCAGTTGTTGAATCCCACGCTTGGCGAGCGCGCCACTCAGGGCATGGATGTATGCTTGGACCTCGCTCGCGTTCTTCGCGTTGGGGCTCAGACGCAGGTAGTTTCGGTACCAACGCAGGGTCTGCGCGTCGTCCGCGAGTTTCTCGTACGCGCGGGCGATGTTGTAGGACAACGCGGCGCTCGGAGAAAGCGCGTCGGCTTCGAGGAACAGGCGTACGGCATCAGCGTAGCGCGCGGCCCGGTAGGCCTCCACGCCTTCCTCGTATTTGGCCTTGGCCGAAGTGCGCCGTTGCTCTGCGCCGTTCGTCGTGTCGCCGCCGTCGTCCAGGGCGAGCGCGGCGCGGGGCGCGGACAGCGCAACCAACAGCGCAAACCACAGCGACCGGTGTGCGAGCGCGCGACAGCGCACTACTTCGAACCTCGGACTCGAGTCGGATTGCGCCACTGCCGCTCCCTGACTCAATAAGGAGGTAAGAGGTCTAGCGGTCGCTCGGACTTGGGGGTCGCAACCGGAGCATTAGCGGAGGTCGGAACGTTCGCCGGTACCTGCGGGCGGGCCGGGCTCGCAAACGGCCGAGCCACGTGCTCGGGCGCAATTCTCGGCTTGCTTTCGCTTACGTGTAGCGTTGCGCCTTCTGGCGGAGGTTCGGGAGCAGCTCTCTGCGTTTCTTGCGCCGGGGGGTTGGCGATCGGCAGAACCTGCTGCGGCAAAGCCAGCGAGGCGTCGGCCGTACGGGTCGCCGCCGCGGCGGGTGCTCGGGCAACGGGGGCCCCCACCCGTGATGATGAACGGCCGAGCGCGAACCAGGACGTGGCAAACAAGGCGCAGCCCACGGCGATGGCACTCAGCGTTCGCGTGCGAGCGTGAGGGCTGGGGGGGACGGTCTTGGTGAACGGCCCGCGCACGATCCCGGTGCTGTCAGGGAACGACTCTCGAAGGTCGGGCTGCAAAGACCGAGAGGAATGCTTGTCCGATATTCGCAAGCTCGACGGTTCGGTTCGATGACCAAACCACTTGGAATCGAGTGAGCTTCCGCCGGCGTCCTCCGCGACGCCTTGGCTGACCAGCCAACTTGCCAGAGCCTGCCCCAATTCCGCGATCTTGCCGTAGCGCAGGGCACGATCTTTTTGCAGACCTCGCGCCACGATTTGCCAGAGCTCCGGGTCCGCGATTCCATGCTCGGACAAAGGCTTGGGTGCGTCTTCCACGATATTGCGCAGCAAGGCGTTGAGGTTGCTGGCACAGAAGGGGGTAACGCCCGTGACCGCCTCGTACAGCACGACGCAGGTGGACCAGATGTCCGTGCTGGCGTCGATGTCGTCTCGACCGCGCGCCTGTTCGGGCGACATGTACTCCGGGCTGCCGACCACCGCGCCGAACTCGGTTAGCTTCAGATCCGAGTCATGAGCGTCGGTCAGCTTTGCGATGCCAAAGTCGAGAATCTTCGGACAAACGTGCTGCTCTTCGAGCGCAATCATCACGTTGTCCGGTTTGAGATCGCGATGCACGATGCCGCGCGAATGCGCGACAGCCAGCGCGTCGATGATCGGCAGCAGTAGCTGTGCCGCGCGCACGGGCGACAAGCGGCCACGGACGATCATTTGAGCCAAGGTCTCCCCGCGCAGGTGCTCCATGACGATGAACGGGTCGCCGAATTCGCTCTCTCCCACGTCGAACACGCGGACGATTGAGGGATGTCCCAACTTGGCCGCAGAGCGCGCTTCGAGTCGCAGCCTGGCGCGTAGCGCTCCGCGGTCCAGATCGGCGCGGATGAGCTTGATCGCAACCGGCAAATCCAGAAGCACGTTGTTGGCCCGCCAGACGGCCCCCATCCCACCTTCACCCAGAAGGGTCTCGAGTCGGTATTTCCTCAACAGGATGGTTCCCGGCTCGTACCTGGTCGCGCCTCGCGGAGCGATCGCCGTTGCTTCGGCGCCGACTGCTTGGCCGTCGATCAGTGTGCGCATCGTGCGCTGGCTAAAAGCAACATGTGCGCCACTGGCGAGACGAGCGCGCCACGTCGGCCGCTTGCGGCGATTTGAGGCGAAGCCACGCAATCTCGTCACAGTGATGCGTGGGGTGGAACGCGTCACGACGTGATCGAATGACCCAGTGTAGCGATCTGCGGCACGCCCGGCATTTGTCCGACCGGTTCCCGACCGCCGTTGCAAACGCCCGTGTGGCCCGAGCTTTGCAGTGCAACAGAGGAAGAAGGAGGAGACGAGTGGCATTCAAAAGCGTCGCAATCCCCTGGTTGAGTGGAGGTCTGGTCGTCTTCGGATACGCAGCATTCAGCTGGCTGCGTGCGAAGCGACCTCGGAGCTATCAGCCGATCGCTCCGTCGCGGCACGAGGCAACTCAGCCCCTCTCTCAGCACTTGGAACATGTGCCGGAAGAGCTCGCTCTCCCGCGGGACAGCGAGCCGTTGCCGGCAAACAGCAATGCACTGCCGCCAAGCGCCGATCTCGGCGCTTTGTTCTTGGGTCGCGTGAGTGAGGCCCTCTCTGGGGTTCGATTCCCCCAACACCGATGGGTGGCGCACGAGGCGGGGGCTGCGCGGAAATAACTGGTTGGGGTTGGCGGCGTCAGTCGCGCTTCGAACGCCACGGGAAAGTTCTAGCGAGATCTGCCCTGGTCACCGACGATCGCCGGTCGCCCGCTCGAAAAAGGTCAACCTGGCGAGCTCAGTATTGGGCTCCAGGAACGTGACCGTGCTTATATTTCGCGATGCGCGCGCTGGCGATTGCATCGTTCGTGCTCACGTTCGCGGGCGGTCTCGCGCTCGCGAGTGCAGAGTCCAATCCCGGCTCCGCATTCGCGAGCCTGCCCTCGCTTCGCTTCGTCAACCAGGGCACCCGGCAAAGCGCGGTGGTGCGTCTCTACGATGACGCGGGCCACGTCGACGAACAAGAAGCGAGTCGCCTCGACGCTTTGCTCGGCGACTCGCGGGATCCCAAAAATTGCGCAAGCATCACGCTCGCCCGGCGCACCCTGCAATTGGCGGTGCGTGCCGCGCTGCATTTTCACGTGAGCGAGGTGCACGTGGTCTCTGCTTATCGCAAGCCTGGCCGCCGTCGCGAAGGCCCACACGCGAGCGGTAAGGCGCTGGACTTCAGATTGCCTGGGGTGCCCGCGCGTACCTTGGCGTCGTACTTACGCACGTTTCCGCGCGTCGGTGTCGGGGTGTACACGCACCCGAAGACCCTGTTCGTGCACTTGGACGACCGCGAACGCAGCTTTCACTGGCTCGACGCTTCACCTCCTGGCCGTACTTGGCGCGAACTTTCGTTGGGCGGCGGAGTCGGCATGATCAAACGCGATGCCGCATACGCGCGTCGCGATGATTGGCCTGAAAATACGAGCCCGCCGCCGGACCTGGCGCCCTAGCGCCAGTCTGTGTGATTGCCGCAGCTGGAGGCGCAGGCTATGAGGGGCCCGCCATGCCCCTGACCTACCTCGTATTGTTGATGCTTCATTTCGTCGGCTTGGCGGTCGGCGTGGGGGCAAGCTTTGCTTCGTTCACGCTGCGCAAAGCCAGCGCCGCCCTGCCGGACGCCGAACGCACGAGCTTCATGCTGCGGGCGCTCAGCGTTAGTAAGAACGGCAGTTACGGACTGCTACTCTTGCTCCTGAGCGGCCTCGGCATGTTCTTCATGCGTGGTCCGGGCGCCATCATGGCAGCAGGCGGTCCTGCATTCCACGCCAAGCTGACGCTGGTCGTGGTCTTGTGCGGCGCGGTCGGCTACTCCCAGGCGTTGGGCAAGCGCGCGAGAGAGGCCGGTGGTGGGCCCACGCTGCGCAAGCTCTCGACTGTCAGCACCGCGATCCTATTTTTGGGAGTCGCGATCGTGATCGCCGCCGTCATTGCGTTCCAGTGAGCGCGCGAAGCACGGTCTCCAGGGTCGTCGTGCCGCGTACGGCCTCGGCACTGCCACTCCAGCTCACTTTCCCGTTGGCGAGTCCCTCGTACATTTCGCGGAACCCTTCGGCGACGCTTTGAGAGAAGCCGAAAGAAGTGAAGGTGGGAACCGCCGCTTGGAGCGGGACCTCGGCTACCTTCACCTCGCGTCGAAGTAACTTGCTCAAGGTGGCGGCTACCTCGGCCGGACTCACTTCCACGGGGCCAGCCAGCTCGATGGTGCGCACACCGCGCGGGCCATCCAGTAGCGCGCGAGCTGCGGTCTTGCCTATGTCTCGGCTGGCCACCATCGGGATTGCGTGGGACGCTGCGATGAAACTCGGCAGTATGCCGTCCGCACGCGCCGGTTGCAGCACGCTTGCCCAATTTTCCATGAAGTAGCTCGCGCGTACGAACGTCACCGGTAGCCCGGTCGCGCGCAGTGCTTGCTCGCCGGCATGAGCGCTGACGATCATCCCGGTGCCAGCGCTGTGCTGAGCGCCGACCGACGACAAGAAGACGACGTGCTCGACGCGCGCGCCCTCGACCGCGCGCGCCAACCCTTCGACGAGCCTTTTGCGTGCGGTAAAGAAGTCCGGCAGAGCGACGTTGGGGGGCGACAATAGGTACACTCCTTGGGCGCCTCGAAAGGCTTCGAGCAGTGCGGCTTCGTCGCTCAAGTCCGCTTCCAGCACCTCCGCGCCGCGCGCAGCAAAGTTCTTCGCCTTGCCTGCGTCGCGAACGACCACCCGCACCGGCTTGCCCGCGGCGAGCAAGGTTTCTGCCACGACTGACCCGGTATTCCCCGTAGCGCCTGTGATTACGAACATCGGTAATTCTCCTGTCTTGCTGACAGAACCAACCTAGGTCCGAAGTAACTATGCGTCGAATGCACAGTTGGCAGTATAATAATGCAGATGGTGCATGATAAAACGCTCAGTGCCATCGATCTGAACTTGCTCGTGATCTTGCGGGCGCTACTCCGCGAACGCCATGTCACGCGCGCCGCCCGGCAGGTGGGACTCAGTCAATCCGCCGTGAGCCATGCGCTCGGCCGTCTGCGCGAGCTATGCGCTGACCCGCTGCTCGTTCGTCATGGTCGCAGCTTGGAACTCACACCACGGGCGACACAGCTGCAACCAGGGCTCGAGCGGGGACTCGCCGAGCTTCAGGGCGTAGTAACCAGTGAGCCTGCGTTCGAGCCCAAGAGCGCGCGGCGCTTGTTTTCACTCGGCATGGCTGATTATGCGCAAGCTCTACTCCTCTCGCCGCTGCTGCGAACACTGCAACGGATTGCGCCCGGAATCGATCTCAACCTACTCACCTTTCCCAATTTTTCGGAGCTACTCCAATCCGGCAATCTCGACTTGGCGATTTCGATCGAGAGCGCGATCGCTCGCGGTCTCTCCTCGCAAACGCTGTTCGATGATGGCTTCGTGTGCATGGTTCGCAGGGGCCATTCGCTCGCGCGCGGCAAGCTGACGCTCGAACGCTACCTGTCCTTGCGGCACGTGGTCGTGGCGCCAAGTGGTACCGCCGGTAGCTTCGTTGACACCGAACTCGAGCGACGCGGTTTGGTGCGCCGCGTTGCGTTGCGCGTAACGAGCTTCTTGGTCGTACCGGTGGTGGTGGCAGAAACGGACTTCATCAGTACGATGCCGGAACGCCTGGCGCAGCGTATGGCCAAGCGCTTTGCGCTCCAACTCCTCCCGGTGCCTTTTCAGATCCCGCGCTTTGGGCTGTCGCAGGCTTGGCATCCCCGGTTCGATGACGATCCCGCGCACCGTTGGCTGCGGGAATTCGTGAGTCGTAGCAGCGCGAAGCCCTGACTCACAACTCCAGCGCGGAGGGTGAGCATGACTGCATAAATCCGTTGCTACTGTTTGGCGAAAGATTTGTCGGCGTAGGCCGTATTGCCAAAAAGATTGGTCCGCTTTGTCGTCAGCCCCAACCCGAGCAAGTCCTCCAGCGCAGAGCGTTTTGCCGCTCAGCTCGCGTTGGCGCGCGTGCATCCGAACCTGATTGCTCTCGAGCGCACTCCGGGTGGCTACGCGATTCCGCGACACGAGACGCGTGGCTGGTTCGAGCTGCGCGCTCGGCGAGGATTTGCTGGCTACGGTCTTTCGCGCGCCTTGCGGATGCTGCTCGATGTGCTCACCGGACTGAGCGCGCTCGAAGACACGCGAACCGAACAGGGCCAGCCGTTCGTGCATGGAGAGGTCGTCCCGGCGATGCTGCGGGTCGATCCGAGGGGAGCGACGCGGCTCGTTGCGCTCGCGCCCTGGCATTGGTCTGCTCCTGGTACGCTTCCCGTTGCCGAACGCCACGGGCATCTCGCTCCCGAGCGACTGCTCGGTGACGTCATCGATGCGCGCGCAGACGTCTTCAGTGCAGGCGTCTTGCTGTGGGAAGCACTCGCGGGGCGCCGCTTGTTCGAGACAGAATCGGTCGACGGCATCGTGATGCGCTTGATGGGCGGCAAAGTCACGCTGCCGGAGTTGCCTCCCGAACTGAGCTGGGCGGTTCCGCTCAAGGCCATTGCGATATGCGCGCTATCGGTCGATCCCGAGCAACGCTTCGCGAACTGCCTGGAATTGGCGGACGCAATCGCGGCGGTCGCCGGCGGACATGTCGCCACGCACGGGGATGTCGCCGATTTCCTGCGCGCGCCGGAGCCCGCAGCGCGTCCCTCGGTGTTCGACGATCCGCCGACGCTGCCGACGCATCACTCGAGCCTCTCGGCCTTGGTGGCTCCGTTGCGAGCGACCGAACGCGCAGCACCCAGTCCATCCGAACCCATTCGCCGTGACCCGCCGTCGCCGGAGCGGCGGGTGAGTCGCTCGGTCTGGGCCATCGCCGCTCTCTCGTGCGCGGTCGGTGCGGCCGGCGCCAGCGCGATTGCTCGCTACGGCGCTTCCCATGGCGGAACGCAGAGCGCGGCTGCTAGCGCCCCCGTCCTCGGTGCATCGCTGCCAACCGGGGCGTCCAGTCTTGGCGCTACGCCCGAACTGAGCGCGCTGCCCGAACCGCCCGCGGCTCGAGTCCCACCCCAGGCTGTTGCGAGCCCGCTCGAACCCATCTTGGCGCCGGTCGAAAGTCACGAAAAGGTATCGAAGCCGCAGAAGGCTGGGAGCGTCGTCAAAGCAACGACCGCCAAGCCTCGAGCGCCAGTCAAGGCGTCTCGCTCACCCGAGAAAGCAGCGGCCAAATACGGCATTTGAGCAGCGCGAAGCTTTCGTAGAAACTCACAAGAAACATCGATAGCGCCGACGTCGGGCGAGAGTCTGGCGCGTGCAGCTCGACGCTCTGCAGTCCCTCGCGCTGTCGGTGGCCGCGGCACGTTCGCCAGACTCGGTGCTGCGCGAAATGGTGCAGGGGCTCGGAATGTGGGAGGGGGTCGCGCTTGCGCGCGTCTGGCTTCTTCACCATCCCGAGCAAGGCACGCCCTATCTCGAGCTCAAGGCGAGCATTGGCGCCTCGCGTGTGGACCCCAGCAAGCGCTGGAATCGCACCGACGGCGCCCACCACGAAATCCCGCTCAGCTATGGCAAGGTCGGACAAGTCGCCGCCAGCAATCGCGCGCTACTGCTGCAGCGAGGCGCCCCCAACTGGATCTTGCAACCGGAATGGGCGGATGCGGAGGGCATCGAGAGTTTTGCCGGGCAACCGCTGTGTTTCAAGGGCCAGGTTCTCGGTGTGGTTGCGTTCTTCAGTCGGCGTCGCTTGGAAAAGACCGATTTGGATTGGTTGCGAGTGTTCGCCGACCACGCCGCCGTAGCGATCGCCAATGCGCGCGCATTCGAGGAAATCGCGCGCCTCAAAGACAACGCCGAACGCGAACGTGACTACCTGCGCGAAGCCGTGCGTTCCGCGCTCAAGCAAGGAGAAATCATCGCCGAGAGCGCCGCAATGCGCGGCGTCTTGGCGCAGGTTCAAGCGGTCGCTCAAAGCGACTCTTCCGTGCTCATTTTGGGTGAGAGCGGCGTTGGCAAAGAGCTCATCGCAGCCGCCGTCCACGATTTGAGTGCGCGCCACAACGGACCTCTGGTCAAGGTCAACTGCGCCAGCGTGCCCCGAGAGTTGTTCGAGAGCGAGTTCTTCGGCCACGTACGCGGCGCGTTCAGCGGCGCATCACGCGACCGCCAAGGGCGCTTTCTGCTCGCTGATGGCGGGTCGCTGTTCCTCGACGAGGTAGGGGAGATCCCGCTCGAGCATCAGAGTAAGCTCTTGCGAGTGCTCCAGGAGCGCACCTTCGAGCCCGTGGGCGATGATCGCACCCGACGTGTCGACGTGCGCGTGATCGCCGCCACCAATCGTCCCCTCGAGGTGGAAGTGGAGGGCGGCCGCTTTCGCCGGGATCTCTTCTATCGCTTGAGCGTCGTTCCGATTGTGGTGCCCCCCCTCCGCGAGCGCCGCGAGGACATTCTGCCCATGGCGCGGCAATTCCTGAAGGCCACCGCCGCCCGCCTGCATCTCCCCCTGCGCCCCCTCTCGCCCGCCGACGAATCCCACCTGCAAGCCTATGATTTCCCAGGCAATGTCCGCGAACTGCAGAACTTGATAGAGCGCTCCCTGGTTCTAGCCTCGCACGGGGGGGCGGGGTTGAAATTGCACTTGGGGAAGAATGGGGCCGAGCCGGTGGGGGGGCCACCGGTCGAGAGTAATGGCATCGCGGAGGTGCTTTCGGAGGAACACTTCCAGGCGCTCGAGCGGCAGAACATCGAGAACGCGCTGAGTCGCTGTGACTGGCGGATCGCCGGAGAGCGCGGCGCAGCGCAACTACTTGGGCTCAGTCCGAGCACCTTGAGCTACCGCATGAAGCAACTCGGCGTGGCGCGGCCCGCCAAGCGTTAGCGTTCTCAGCCCAGAAACAGACGAGTTGCGCGGCTCGCGAAAGCTCGAGTGCCAATCCGCAAGAAGCTGTGACTCACCAAGAGTTGCGTGTTTCACGATCGTGGCACACGCCCGAGAAATCCCGACAAAACCTGCTCCTCCAGACCTGTGATGTCTTTGGCACGCGGCTCGCAAATGAGCTCGTCGAACACAACGACGCTCGCGGTCCGCGCGAGTCACACCGCTCATCTGGAGGATCGAGAATGCCGAAGGTCGAAGTAGCTCCCCACAAGACAGGGGATTTTCTGGTCGATTACGAGGAAAAAGTGTTCGAGGACGTGAAGGCGTCCCCGGGTGAAAAAGCCTTGGTCACCTTCCACACCGTGGCCTTCGAGGGCTCGATTGGCCTGGTGAACATGCTGCAAGCCATTCGGCTGCAACGCAAAGGGTTCGAAACGTCGATATTGCTTTACGGCCCGGGCGTCACGCTCGGCGTGCAACGCGGCTTTCCCAAGCTGGGCGATGAAGCATTCCCCGGGCATCAGAACTTCAATGGTCAGATCAAGAAGTTCATGAGTGAGGGCGGCAAGGTCTACGCGTGTCGCTTCGCGCTCCAGGCATTGTACGGCCACGGTGAAGGCGCGCTGATCGAAGGCATCCGACCGATCAATCCGCTCGACGTGCTCGATATCGTGTTGCTGCATCGCAAGAACAACGCGTTCATTCTGAACACCTGGACGCTGTGACGGAAGGCGGGAGGAACGTCGTGACCACACCGAAGATCGTTCGCGCCGCAGCCGTGCAGCTGAGCCCGGTTCTCTATAGTTGTCAGGGGACCACGGAAAAAGTTTGCGCTGCGATCGCGGAGGCAGCTGAAAAGGGCGCGGAACTCGTGGTGTTCCCCGAGACGGTCCTCCCGTACTACCCGTATTTTTCCTTCATCAAGGCGCCGGCGGTGATGGGCGCGGATCACCTGAAGCTGATCAACGAGTCCGTGACGGTTCC
>Ga0164308_10000017_pt1 | contig 70371 bp, 69 predicted proteins | sample Whisoiple_246_MG_FD_109983 | JGI IMG/M metagenome (GOLD analysis project Ga0164308, IMG submission 109983) | Soil microbial communities amended with fresh organic matter from upstate New York, USA - Whitman soil sample_246_MG | ecosystem: Environmental > Terrestrial > Soil > Unclassified >... | reverse complement strand
GCAGTCGAACTCGATCCGGTACCGGTGATCCACTCGGTGCGCTTCGGATCGGCAATGAAGCATTCAGATGCATTCAAAGCAAAGATGGTTGAGAAGATGCTGGCTGGCCCAGCGGCAACTCTGCTTGAGCTGCTGTATTGGCTTCAGTAAGCGGCCTTCGGCGTCGAGACGGCTGGCGGAGTCGATCGTGAGCACGAACTCTCCACCGGACGAACCTCGCGCGCGCACGCACGTCATTTTGAGAAGAGTCTCGACGCTCATCGAGGTGGGTGCTCGAAACCCGCCTACAAAAATCGTCGTGAGCGTCAGAGCAAAGTGAAAATTCTGGCTCAGTGCGTTGTGACAGTTGAGTTCGGTGCGCGAGGCGCAGCCGAACTCGATCCGGTACCCGTGATCGTCAGTGCCCATTGTTAGCGTAGTTGCCGCCTCTCTCGCACGCATCCTTGGGGGGAGGCGGAATGTGATCCAGTCGGTGCGCCTCGGATCGGCAATGAAGTATTCAGATGCATCCAAAGCGAAGATGGTTCAGAAGATGCTGGGTGGCCCCGGCGGCAACTCTGATTTGAGCTGCTGTATTGGCTTCAGTAAGCGGCTTCGCGGTCGAGTCGGCTGCGGAGTCGATCGTGAGCACGAACTCTCGACCTGACGAAACCTCGCGCGCGCACGCACGCACGTCATTTTGAATAGAGCCTCCATGCACGCCGAGGTGGTCGCTCGAAACCTGTCTACAAAATCGTCGTTCTGGCAGAGCGAAGTGAAAATCTAAGTCACTGCGCTGTGACAGTGGAGTTCGGTGCGGCGGGCGCAGTCGAAACTCGATCCACTACCGGCGATCGACAGCCCCATTTTCAGCGTAGTTGCCGCCTCACTTGAACGCATCTTCGGGGGGAGGGGAATGTGATCCAGCCGGTGCGCTTCGGAACGGCAATGAAGTTCAGATGCATTCAAAGCGAAGATGGTTCAGAAGATGCTGGCTGGCCCCAGCAGCAACTCGTTCGCTCAGGAAGGGGGGGCAACCAGCAAGACCCTCGGTTCCGGACGCGCGTACGTTGCGGGACGAGCGAAGCGCAAGCGTGGGACGGAGCTCGGTGATCTCCTGCGCCCTTCGGGCCTTCGCCAATGGGAGCAGTCGGCGCTTGAGTCTCTGAGGTGCGCACGGAAGCCGAAGGCGAGCTCGGCCGAAATGAAGCGAATCAAAGAGCGCGCCTCCACCGAGTCGAAGAAGGACGACGAGTCCTCGACCTGATCAGCAAAGCGGTGAACGCCGGGCAAGGCAGATCAAAGCCCTCCACGCACGCCGAGGTGGTCGCTCAAAACCTGTTTACAACAATCGTCATTATGGCAGAGCAAGGTGAATCTAGAACACTGCGCTGTGACAGAGGAGTTCGGCGCGGCGGCCCAGTCGAGCTCGAGCCGGTACCGGTGATCGGCATCGGCAAAGACGGCGCGACTCAATCCGCACTGCTCCGACGTCCCGCAGTAAAAATTCGGACAGACGAGCCCAAGCCCGAATGGCCGTGACCGTTATTCGAGCCGCTGATCAGGTCGCACTCGAATGATTCCGCGACGCGAACTGGTTAGTCGTTGTCGCTGATCTGGTTTTGCGCATCAGTGGTCGCGACCATAGATGGCGCAGCAATTCGCCCTCGGCCAGACCACGGGCTTGGACGAAGAGATAGGCGTCTTCTCCACGTTTCGTGGGATCGACAGCGTTGCTATGTACGGGCCCTAGAACTCCACCTGGTGGAGTGTCGCGTAGATTCGCTGATTTAAAACGCGATCATGCCCGTGCCGAACAAGATCGAAAACGCGGTGCCGACGACTACGAACACGATCACGGCGAGTGTCACGACGACGCGCCGTTGCGCGTCGCGACGCAGGCGCAGTTCCGGATCTCCGCCGCGGTGCAATTCGGCTAGCGCTTCTAGATCGGGGACCGAATGGTTCTCGTGCGAGGGCTTGAGCGCCTCTTCGAGTGCGATCATCACTGGCCCGTGAGCGTCAGCGGGCGAGGGTCGAATGCGAACCGAGACGGGCGCCTCCGAAGCGGAGCTCGTTCCCAGCGCTTGAGTCGAAGCGCGCTCCAAGACGTCCGGACCTTCGGCTGCGGGGGCGAGCTCTCCAGGGCCCATCAGATCCTTGACGGAGACTACCGAGCTGACTTCGTTGCCCCAGGCTCGGCGAAGCGAGGTGCCTACCGAGTCTTCGGTGATGCCGCGTTCCAGTAGCCAGCGTGCGAGAGCTTCACCCAAGTCACGCATGCTCGGATAGCGATCGACCGCGGCTTTGGCTAGGCCGCGAGTCAGGATGCTCCACAGTTCGGGCTGCTCGACGCCGAACGACGCGAGAGACTTGGGCGCGTCGTCGATGATCGTGCGCAGCAGCGCGTTGTAATTGTCGGCTTGGAACGGGCGGCTGCAGGTGATGGCCTCGAACAATACGATGCAGAAGCTCCACTGGTCGGTTCGCGCGTCACTGGTCTCGCCGCGAGCCTGCTCCGGTGACATATAGTCCGGCGTGCCGAGCGCGGTATCGCGCAGCGTCAATCGGCGAACCCGGTCGGTCTTGTGGGAGATCCCGAAATCCAGCAGCTTGGCTTGCAGCCCGAGCTCGGCCTGGGCCAAAAAAACATTCTCCGGCTTGATGTCGCGATGCACGATGCCGCTCTCGTGAACGACGCTCAACGCGTGTACGACGGGTAACAACGTGGCGACCGCCTGCTCCGGATCGAGAGCGCCCTGCTGCTCGATGCGCGTGGCCAAGTCTTCACCCGCGAGCAGCTCGAGCACGATGAACGGCTCGCCGCGATCGGTATGTCCGAAATCCAGCGCGCGCACGATGGCGGGGTGACCGAGTCGCGCCGTGTTGCGAGCTTCTTCCAGTAGCCGATCAGCCAAGCCTGGTTCCGTTGCGCCCAAGCTCCCGATGAATTTAATCGCGACGTCGATGTCGAGGTTCAGATGATGCGCCACCCATACTTCGCCCATACCACCCGCCCCCAACGGACGGAGCAGCACGTACTTTTCGGTGACGATTAGCCCAGGCACGTAGGGCGAGACGCGCCGACCGGAGAGCGGGCCGGAGCCAGGCTCTTCGAGCACGAATTCCGCTGCGCTCGTCGTGCGCTGCGGCGATGGTTCGCTCACGGAGCGAATGCTGGTGGTGTGACCCTGTTCGCCCTGCTGCGGAGGCGTGGACGCGGCACCGTCGCGCTTTCCAGTCTCGGGCAACCGGGTCATTGGCGGGCAGTGTAACTCGCGGTGTCGATTACCGCCCAATGAATCGCGGCGGGTCGCAATGCGGTGTCGCTCGCTTGCCGGCGAAATTTCTGACCTTTTCGTTGCGCGCGATGATCGGGCCGTTTTCTCGGGGCGGGTGTGTGTCACACACGATGTAGTCCAATGTCGTCGCATGCGGGCGACGCCTTTCGAGCGTCTCGGATCGACACGCTCACCTGGTTGGCACTGGCACCAGCCTGCACTCACATGGGTTCGCGCGCGTCGTCCAGCGTCAACGCGTGGGGGGTGAGACGCTTCAAAACATCCGCGTAGCGCTCCAGCAGCTTGCCGCGCAGATGTAGCAAATCGAGTTCGCCTTCGACCAGATCAACGCGCGCGCGTTGCACGCGCAATTGCGCTTGACGGTGTGAGTCGTCCGCCTTCTGCACCTCGATCGCCAAGGCGGTGCCCGCTAGGAACTTGCCGCGTTGACCTTCGGCGAGCTGCCCGGCTACTCGCTCCGTGACTTGCGCCAGCTCGAAGCGACTCTTGGCTGCGTTCCGGCGCGCGATCGCCGACTGCACGTCGGTGCGCAGCTGCTGTCGCTCGCTTTCGATTTGCTTTTCGGTGATGTGCGCAGCGAGCAGCGCGCTCTCAATCTGCGCGTTTCTGCGCGTGCCGGTGACCGGCGTGGCGAAGGTCAAGCCCACCTGCGCGCTCACCGCATCCATCTGGCCGAACTGCTCGAAGGCTGGAAACACCGCGCGATTGCCCAACCCCTGCGCCGACAGCGAGGCGTCCAGATTGAGGCTCGGCCGCAGCGCATCACCGGCAATTTGCGCTTGGTATTGCGCGACCTGCAGCTCTGCTTGCAGGCGCTTCAGCTCGTAGGACGCGGCCAGTGCGTCATCGACTGCTCGTGCGCTGCTGTCGCCGACGTCCACCTCCGGTGGGGTGTCGATCGATCTCAAATCAGGGCCGGTGCGTCCGGCTTGGCCGAGGGCCTGAGCCAGAGCGAGCGCGCGTTGCTGGCGATCGGTGGCTTGTTGGACCATCGATTCTTCCTGCTCGGCCAGCTGCGTGGCGAACGGCAACGCATCCACGTTGGCCAAGGTGCCGCTCTTGACCTGTTCCTGCGCCTGTTGTTCCAGCGTTTTGGCCAGATCACGCGAGGCTTCGATGATTTGAACGGCTTCGGTCGAATACCAAAGCTCCCAATAGTCGATCAGCACGTCGTGCAAAACCTGGCTGCCGGTTTGCAATGCGGCGAGCGTAGCAGCGGTGTGATTGAGACGTGCCACGCGGACACTGGCCAGCCCCACCGTGTTCCACGCGCCGCGTAGAAAGGGCTGCGACAGCGTGAGCGTGCCGATTAGTGAGTAGGCGGGGCCAGTGGCGTTGTCACCGCCTACGTTGTTGACCGGGGGGGAGCGGCTGACCCGGCGCTGCCCGGTGACGCTGGCTCCGACGTTGGTGCCGGTAGAAAATGTCTTGCTGAGGCCAGCGCCCAGGATCGCGATGTCGCTGACGCTGATGATCGTGCCGTCCGTGCCGCGTAGAGTCGGGCTACCGTTGTGTGCGTAGTTGGCGTTGGCGCTGAAGATCGGAGCGTACAAGGCTTCCTCGCCCAGCACGGCGTAGCGGGCTTGCTCTTGTTGCAAAAGCGCGATGTGTAGACTGGGGTTGTTGCTCACCGCGATTTCTACTGCGGCTTGACTGGTCAGGCCGCCCCCCGAGTCCTGTGCGTGCACCGGCCGGGTGAGCAAGCAGCAGAGCGCCAGCCCGGCGATCGTGTGGAGGGAGTTACTCATGTCTGAGCGCCTCGATGGGATTCAATTGAGCCGCCTTTCGGGCGGGCAGATAGCCGAAAAGTACCCCGACCAGCGCCGAGAAGGCGAACGCCAGGGCCACGATTTCCGGTGGGATCACGAACGGCAGGGACAGCGAGCGCGCGGCGAAGAACGAGCCGACCAAGCCCAGAATTACGCCGATGATGCCGCCAAAGGTCGACAGCACGATCGCCTCCAGCAAAAATTGCATCATTACCTCGCTGGCAAATGCGCCGATGGCCAAGCGAATGCCAATCTCGCGCGTTCGCTCGGTGACCGACACCAGCATGATGTTCATGATGCCGATGCCACCGACGATCAGGCTGACCGCGGCGATCGCACCCAGTAGCGCCGTCATGGCGTTGGTCGTGCTGGTCACGGTGTCGGCGATCTCTGCCATGTCGCGCACGTTGAAGTCGTCCTCCGAACCGAGTGGGCGGTGCCGCCTTTGGCGTAGCAGCGCGCGGACGCTCTCGGCGATGATCGCGGTGTCGAGTCCCTCCTCGGCCGAGACCAAGATTAACGAGATGTCGTTGTTGCCGGTGATCCTGCGTTGAAAAGCGCCGAGCGGCATGATCAAAAGATCGTCCTGATCTTGACCCATGCCGGCCGTGCCCTTGGAGACCAGAGTTCCGATGATCTGGCAGGATAGCTTGCCCACACGTATTTGCTTGCCGATTGGATCTTGGTTGCCGAAGAGCGTGTTCTTCACGGTGGCTCCCAGCACGCACACCGGGATGCCCGCTTGCGCCTCTTGTTGGGTGAAGCTTCGCCCCTTGTCTATCGTGTAGCCGCGCACCTCCAAGAAGTTGTTGTCCGTTCCAGTGACCGAGGTGCTGGCGTTTTTGTTGCCGTAGATCACTTGCTGCTGGCTGGAAGAGCCGGGCGCGACCGCGTGAACCCCAGTAATCTCCTGCTCGATGGCCTTCATGTCGGCCATCTTGAGCGGTTGAGCTGCGGAAGACGCGCCGCCCCGCACGCGTGCGCCGGCGCTGACCATGAGCAGGTTCTTTCCGAGCTTGCCGATGTCCTCCGTGACCTTTTTCGTGGCGCCGCGCCCAACCGAGACCAGCGCGATCACCGCCCCGACCCCGATCACCACGCCCAGCATGGTGAGCACGGAGCGCAGCGTGTTCCGGCGGATTTCGCGCAAAGCCATCAGCACCGTTTGTAGGAACATCAGTGCACTCGCTCCGGGCGCGTATCTTCGACGATATGTCCGTCCTTGAAAACGACCACGCGGTTGGCGAACGCTGCGACGTCCGGCTCATGGGTGACCATCACGATCGTGATCCCGCGCGTACGGTTCAGATCGACGAGCAGCTTCATGATCTCTTCAGTGCGTGCCGAATCGAGATTTCCCGTCGGTTCGTCGGCCAAGAGCAGCTCCGGGTCGGTGACCAGCGCGCGCGCGATCGCAACGCGTTGCTGCTGACCGCCCGACAGCTCTTGCGGTGTGTGATCCGCACGGTCGGAGAGGCCGACCAGCGACAGTGAACGCAGGGCGGCCTCGCGTCGAGCCTTGGCGCCCACGCGGCGATACACGAGCGGAAGCTCCACGTTTTCCAGGGCGCTGGTGCGTGAGAGCAGGTTGAACCCTTGAAATACGAAGCCGATGTAGTGCCGCCGCAGCAGCGTCAGCCCGTCCCCGTGCAGATCGGTCGTGGCCACCCCGGCCAAGTGGTAGCTCCCGGCCGTGGGCACGTCGAGACAACCCAGGATGTTCATGCACGTGGACTTGCCAGAACCGCTGGTGCCCATGATGGCTACGAAGTCACCGCGCGTGATGTCGAAATCGATGCCATCCAAGGCGCGAACTTCGGATTCGCCCTCGCCGTAGCGCTTTTCGACGCCCCGCATCTGAATGATCACCTCGCCGTCGGTCGTCGGACTCGTGGTGATGGCGCCGATCACTCGACCTTCCTCTGATCGATTTCGGTAATCACCCGTGCGCCCGCGTTCAGGCCGCTCTTGATCTCGGTGCGTTCACCATCCGTGCCCGCGATCTCGACGATCATGCGCTTGGGACGACCGTCTTCGAGCAGGTACACGAGCCCTTGTGAATCCGCGGCGGTGATCACCTTTTTGGCGCCCCTTGGCCGAGCGGCACCGCCACCACCGGGGCGTGGCGCTCCACCCGGCACGCCTCCGCCGAGGAACGGAATGCCGCCGGCGCTGCTGCCCTTGGCCGAGGCTGGCGGACTGAAGCGCAGCGCCGCATTCGGGACCAGCAACACTCCCTTGCGTTCTTCGGTCGTGATCGTGGCCGTCGCCGTCATGCCAGGGCGCAGCAGCCGTTCGCTGTTGTCCACGGAGAGCACGGCTTGGTAGGTGACCACGGTTTGACCAGTGGTCGGCAGATTGTGGACCGAAACGACTTTGGACGAAAAACCATGGCCGCTCCATGCGTCGACCAGGAAAGTCGCGCTTTGCCCCTCTTTGACTTTGCCCACGTCCGCCTCGTCGACGTCGACGTACAGGCGCAATTGGGTCAAGTCACGCGCGAGAGTGAACAGAACCGGCGCGGACATCGATGCCGCGACCGTTTGCCCGGGTTCGACCAACCGCGACAGCACGATGCCGTCGATGGGCGAGCGAATCACTGCGTACGACAGCTGCGTCTGGGCATCCTTCAGCGACGCACGCGCGAGCGTGGCTTGAGCGGTTGCCGAAGTGATACTCGCGCTGGCGCGGTCTGCGTCGGCCTTCGCGGCGTCTAGGTCTTTGTTGGAGATGAGGCCTTTTTGCGATAGGTCCAGGGAGCGGAGATACTGTGCTTTGGTCTGTGCTTGCGTGGCCTTGGCCAAGACGAGTGAGGCGTCTGCCGCGTTCACTTGCGCCTTGGATTGCTCGACTCGGGACTGGAGCTGGGCCGTGTCCATTTCGGCGAGCACCTGCCCGACCGTGACGTGGTCGTTGAAGTCCACGTTGATCTTGGTGATTTTCCCCGAAATCTGCGCGCCGACATCGACTGAGTCGAGGCCCTTCAAGGTGCCGGTGGCAGTGACGGTTTCCTTCAGATCGCCGAGCTGTGCCACGGCCGTCAAGTAGCGCACATCCTTCGCTTTGCTGCTTTTGCTGCGCCAGAAGAAGACTCCGCCGGCGACCGCGAGCACCAGCAGCAAGCCGATGACTTGGTAGACGCGGGCGCGGCGCCGACGAGATTTGGTTTCTGCCAAAATGGCTGCTGCGTCCGGTCTCGCGCTCATTGGCTAGATTTAACCTAGGGCTCAGTTCGTGCGTACGGCTATCTTTTTTGTGTCGGATTGTGTTTGCCGCGGCGGCGATTGGGGCGCTCGTGTACGCTTCTCGGCAAATGGAAGGCGCGCGGCTCAAGGTTCTGGTGGTCGAAGACGACGCAAAAATCGCCCGTCTGACCCGCGACTACCTGGAACAGCACGGCTTCGACGTCACCCTGGTGAGCGACGGCGTGGCCGCAACTCGCGAAGCGCTGCGGCCGGAGTTCGACGCCGTGGTGCTGGACCTGATGCTTCCCGGAAAGAGCGGCTTCGAAGTTTGTCGCGAGATCCGCGAGCATTCGCACGTGCCGATCATTGCCGTCACCGCTCGCGTCGAGGTTGCAGATCGCGTGCTCGGGCTCGAGCTCGGCGCCGACGATTACGTGACCAAGCCATTTTCCGCGCGCGAGCTGCTGGCGCGTATCCAAGCCGTCGTGCGCCGTGCCGAAGGCCGCGCTGGTCCGCGCGCGCGTGAGGTCAAGGTGGGCCGCGTGATCGTCGACAGCGCCAGCTTGCGCGCCACGCTCGATGGCCAGTTGTTGGCCCTGACGTCGTACGAGTTTGCGCTGCTGCGCGCGTTGGCCGAGAACGCAGGCAAGGTGCTCACGCGCGAGCGCTTGCTCGATTTGGCCAAAGGCAACGCCGAAGAAGCTTTCGACCGATCGGTAGACGTGCGCATCTCACGCTTGCGTCAAAAGCTCGGTGATGATCCACGTCACCCGCGCCTGCTCAAGACCGTCCGCGGAAGTGGCTATATGTTGGTGGCTGAGGAATCCGCGTGAGTGAACGCTTGGGCAATCGCCCGTGGTTTCTCGTTCGCGTTTATTCCTACGGGGTCTTGATGATCGCTCTCGCCGTCGGTGCGAGCGTGTTGGTCGGCCGATTTACGCTGCGTTCTGCTCTCGATGGCCCTGCGCGCCCTGCGTCTACTTGGATTGCTTGGCACATGGCCGAGCTCGCGGATCAGCCGGAGGAGCTGAACAAGCAGCTGTTGGATTTGAAGAGTCGAGTCGGCATCGATTTGGCGGTGTACGAGCTGAATGGGAAGTTGTTGGGCACGACCAAGCAGCCGCCGTTGCCCCCCATCGACGCCGAAGAGAGCGAGCGTCTGCAGCGCGAAGGTACGGTGTTTGGGCGCGGCTGGGGCGTGGTGCTCGAGCCAAAGACCGCGCGCAGCCCGGCCCGTTACGCAGTCATGCGCTACAAAGCGCCTGAATGGCCGCTCAGCTTGATGCTCCGTCAGGCGGCGGTCGCCTTGGTCGTGTTGGCGCTGGTCTCGATTCCCCTCGCTCGCTCGGTGACGGCGCCTTTGGCCGGCCTGTCCAGCTTGGCGCGCCGCTTCGGCAAGGGCGATCTCACCGCGCGATTTCGCTCGCGCCGGCGCGACGAAATCGGTGCCTTGGGTCGGGCGTTCGATGATATGGCCGATCGTATCGCTGCCCTGCGTCGTTCCGAGAAGGAGCTGCTGGCCAATGTTTCGCACGAGCTGCGCACGCCGCTGGCCCGAATTCGCTTGGCTCTGGAGCTGGTCACCGATGGCGATCGCGACAAGGCCAGCAGCTATCTGACCGACATCGGCGAAGACTTGGCCGAGCTCGAGCGCTTGCTGGAGGACGTACTGAGCGCGGCGCGCATGGACCTTGCTCGCGATTCGGCGGGAGACGCGCTTCCTCCGCTGCACTTCGAAAGGATGTCGGCCCGGACGCTGCTCGAGGCCGCAGTGAGCCGGTTTTTGGTGCGCTATCCCGAGCGCAGTCTGAACTGCGAGATGCCGGACGAGCTGCCGATGATCGAAGCAGATCCGGTGTTGCGCCGCGTTTTCGACAACCTGCTCGACAATGCGCGTAAGTTCTCGGAAGCACCAGTTCGGCTCAGCGCGCGAGCCGCCGACGACGGTGCGCACCTGATCGTCGAGGTAGCCGACCTCGGCATTGGGGTTTCCGAGGCCGACCAAAAACGCATCTTCGAGCCGTTTTTCCGAAGTGATCGCAGCCGCACGCGCGCGACCGGCGGCGTTGGCCTCGGACTGGTGGTCGTGCGCCGTATCGTCGAAGCCCACCATGGGACGATCAGCGTCGAGAGCCAACTCGGGGTTGGCAGTCGGTTTTCGGTAACCTTGCCCTTGTCGCAGCCGGAATCCCCGGCGCAATCTGTGCGCCCGACCGGTGCTTGACGATTTCGGGGTCGATGACACGGCCGCGGCTGCGGCCGTGCTCGAATCACTGCCAAACCGGTTACTTGGAGGCGGCCTTTTCCTTCTTTTTGGCCTTCTTCTCCTTCACCGTGAGCTTGGGCTTATTGGTCGTCTTGGACTTCTCTTGGCCTTTGGGCATCTTGCAAAACTCCCTGCGCAAGCCGACGTGGCGCGCGACTTCTAATTACTCTTTGTCGCGCGTCTCTGGAAGGGCAGAAAATCAGGCCTTGGTCAGCTTTTCTGCGAGCAGGGCGAGCGCCGTGGGGCTCCCTGGTGGGAATCCAAGGGCGCAACCGAGGCGGTGGTCTCGCTGGGGAGGACATTGAAGCCACGCTCGGCGGTGCCGGATGCTGCCGACCGGCTACCGATCGCTGGGACGCTGCGTGTAGTCCAGCGAATCTCGGCTTCCGAACGCGACGCCGAAGGCTAGGCCGCACTGCGTCGCGGCGGGTGACCATCAAAAACCCAAGTTCAAAGTTGCGTATCTATGCCGCATACTGCGCGCCCCCATGACTTACCGAGCCGCAGATGGTCGTTACGAGAGCATGCGCTACAATCGCACTGGCCAGAGCGGCCTCAAGCTGCCGGCCATCTCGCTGGGCCTGTGGCACAACTTTGGCGGGGTGGACGCATTCGAGAATGGCAAGACGATGCTGCTGCGAGCGTTCGACTTGGGCATCACGCACTTCGATTTGGCCAACAACTACGGCCCCCCCGCGGGCTCTGCCGAGCTGACCTGCGGGCGCGTCTTGCAGCAAGACCTGCGCGCGCATCGTGACGAGTTGGTGATCTCGAGCAAGGCCGGCTACGGCATGTGGCCCGGGCCATACGGTGAGTGGGGTTCGCGCAAGTACCTGATCGCGAGCGCGGATCAAAGCCTGGCTCGTCTCGGGCTCGACTACGTAGACATCTTCTACAGCCATCGCTTCGACCCACAGACGCCGCTGGAAGAGACCATGGGCGCGCTCGCTCAGCTCGTGCGCTGCGGCAAAGCGCTGTACGTCGGGATCTCGAACTATCCGGCAGAGGAGACGCGTCGCGCGGCCCGGATCCTGCGTGAGCTCGGCACGCCGTGCTTGATCCATCAACCCGCGTATAGCCTGTTCAATCGCTGGATCGAGCCGGAGCTGCTCGCGGCGCTGAGCGACGAGAAAATGGGCTGCATCGCTTTCTCGCCGCTTGCTCAGGGGCTGCTGACGGACAAGTACTTGAATGGCATCCCTCAGGACTCACGTGCCGGCAAGGAGCACGGCTTTCTGCGCCCAGAGCAGGTCACCGCGGAGAGGCTCGAGCAGATCCGTAGCTTGAGCGCGATCGCCGCTGCCCGGGGCCAAAAGCTGGCACAGATGGCGATCGCCTGGGTGTTGCGTCACCCCGGCATGACCTCGGCACTGATCGGCGCGAGCAAGGTCTCCCAAATCGAAGACGCCGTGGCCGCGCTCGCCTGCGCCGAATTCTCGCCCGAGGAGCTGGCTCGGATCGACACGATCGCGCCGGTTCGAGCGGACTAGCCGCCGACGCTGGCGCGCTGCTCGATCGCGCGCGCGAACTGCTCGGGGTATTCCAGCAGTTGTCCGGCTCGCTCTGCCGCCAGCTCGGCGAGCTTGCCGCGCTGCTTGCCGAGGGCGCATTGCAAGAAGATGGCTTCGCGCAGCAGCGGCTCGAGGTCCGTGGCGCAGCGCTTCTGCCAGGCTTCTTCGCTCAGACTCTTTTGATCGACCGAACCCTCGAAGTCGATCATCAGCAGCTCGAGTGGAGTGGGGCAAACGATCAGATTGTGCAGCTCGGCGTCGCCGTGAGCGAGCCCGCCCGCTTGCAATGCGACATGCTTGGTCAGCGCATCTTCACACAACCGCCATAGTCCGGCGGCGGAGGCGAGCGGTAGCTTTTCGGCGAGGGCGATGTTGGCGGTTTGTGGTTCGGCCCCGAAAGGCGACAGTCGGGAGTAGGGAATGCCAGGCAGTAAGCAACTGCGAAAAGTGTTCGGTGTGTGCCCAATCGGCGGTGGGATGTCGATCAGGGCTGCTGCCCGGGCGTGGTTTTCGAATTCGTCTTTGGTGTCACCGTGCATCTGCCCCGGAAAATAGGACTTGCGGAAATGCAGCGGATAATCGGCGGCCAGCGGAAACGTGGCTCGCGTGTCGGCGCTGGCAATCACCAGATCTCCCGACATCAGCATCATCGCACCGACCTGCCTCTTGGCGATTGTCCTCACCACGTAGTCGCGCTGTGGCGGAGTATCGATGAACGTGAGGTACTCCCGAGAGAGCAACACGGAGTGCCTTGGAGAAACCGGAACCAGTCGCTCTTCGTCCATCGCGCGCTGACCCTCCCAGATGCGCCGTCTCGCGGCAAGCAGCGGCAATTTTTCGCACGATCGAGCGAGCATCTCCGCGATTGCAATGACCGATGCGAGAGGCGGCACGCAAAGCTCTGCGCGAGCCGCGGCCGGTAGCTACGGGTGCGGCCGAGTGAGCGGCTCAGTGCTGCGAGCGGACACTGACACACACGCCGGCCCGATTCACCCGATCAATCAATAGTACGCTCCAATACTGCATGACATCGCAATCTCTGTCAGACTCGAGGTATGCCGTCTTCTCACTCGGAGGCGCGGGCGCGCGTTGCGTTGCTGGCAGTGATGGCACTTCCCGCCTGGGCGTGTGCGACTGCGATCGACAATGCTCTGCCAGACAGCAATCCGCTGGCGAACCACAGCGCCGCGGGTAGCCACACCGCGGGCAGCGGTGCAAGCGCCGGCAGCGGCGCGAGCGCAGGCAAGACCGGAACCACTGGCGCCGCTGGCAATGGCGCGAGCGGCGCGCATCCAAGCAGCGGAGCGCCAGGCAGCTCTGGCGGCACCGCCGGCAAAGGCACCACGAGCAACGCAGGCACGAGCAGCGGCGGCACGAGCACTGCGGGCGCGAGCACAGGCAGTGCCGGTAAAGGCGGACCCAGCAGCGCCGGCACTGGTGGCAAGGGCGGCGCGAGCGCCGGAGCAAGCGGTGCCGGGCCGAGCGCGGGTGGAGCGGGCGCAAGCAGCGCCGGAACGAGCAGCGGCGGAAGCGGCTCGGGCGCTACCTGTGATGCCGCACACGCGGTCGCGACCCTGACCACCAGTCAGGTCTACACCGGCAAAGCGAACGACTGCGTGCGCCTTGCGGTGAACCCCACTTGGTCGACCATCTCCTTGCAGTTCCAGCCGTTGCCCGGCACGGCGGACTACCCAGTGCCGTTTGCGTTCTTCAGCTGTGGCGGCAATGGTACCGGCTCACTTGCCGCCGATTATATGAACACGACGCTCAAGTCCGGGCCAAACCCCGGCTGCGATTTTTTCGTGCAATTCGGCGGTGGCGCGACGACGATTAAGGTGACTTACTATGATTGATCCGTCATCGTCGGCTTGCTTCACATGCGTCATTTTGCCTTGAATTCACCATCAATTTTCATCGCCGCTGCGAGTGCGGCAGCTCTCCTCGTTGCTTGCTCCAGCGACTCTGGCTCGAGTAACGGTCAAGCGGGCGCAGCCGGTGCCGGCACTGCGGGCGCGAGCGCCGGCGCGAGCCCCGCTGGCGCGGGTAGCGGCAGCTCAGCGGCCGGCAACGCTAGTGCTGGCTCCAGCGCTGCCGGAGCAGCCGGTAGCGGTACGCCCGCCGCCGGTAGTGGTGCGGGCGGCGCGCCCGTTGGCACTGCCGGGGCAAGTACGGGCGGCGCAGCAGGCGCTGGAGTCGCGGGCGCTGGAGTCGCGGGCGCTGGAGTCGCGGGTGCCCCCCCTGCGGGCGGTGCAGGCAGCGCGTGCCCCGCGGACGCAACCTTCTGTTCCGGCTTCGAAACAACGGCGTTGCCTACGGGCGCGGTTTACAAAGTGAATGCCGCGCCGGGCGAGTGGACGCGTGATTTCGAGGTCGACACCACCGTGTTCCACGCTGGGAAGTCCTCCCTCCGCACCAAGTCCGGCTCCGAGACGGGCACCTCCGGGAGCGCCTACCGGATGTTGGCCGTGCCCGCACCGTCGGGCGCGTTTTGGGTTCGCTTCTACATCCAACAATCCGAGCTCGATCTAGGAGGCGCGGATCACAACGTCTTTGCCAGCGCCTCGATCAGCGACGAGCCCAACGGCGCATCGATTGAATTTGCCGAGGACGTGGGCATTGCCTTCAACACTTCGGATGCCGTGCGTTGGCCCACGGGCTTCGGTCGGCTCACCGCCGGCGGGACGAAGCCTTACTCCTTGCCCAAAGGCATGTGGCACTGCATCGAGATTTCATTCGACGGTCAAGCGCGCCAGCAGCAGCTGTTCATCAACGGTATGCAGCAAATCGACGCGAAGGATTATCCAGCCGCCAGCATCGGAACGCTGAAGAACTTCAAGTTCGGCTTCAATCAGCTGCACGGTCCCGCGCGCAAAGTCTGGTATGACGACGTGGTGGTCGCGCCGACCCGCATCAAGTGCTTGTGACGAGCCGGTAACGTCCCGATTTGGAGCCGCAGCCGAACTCGAGCCCAGCCGCGCAGCTGTCCCCGACGCCTCCGGCAGCCGGCCCGCGCGCTTGCTAGTTCGTATTGAAGCTGTGACTAGCACCCGAAATCGTGGAGCAGCCTAGTGATGCCGGGCTAGCGGGCGCCGCGCGTATCGTTGACAGGGCTCAGGATCTGCGAGATGTACGCCCCAATCGAGTCGATCTCTTTGGGGAGCTCCAGCAAATGAACATCGTCAATGGTTTGAGCAGCATCTTTTCGGTTACGGCATTGAGCGCCGCGTTGTGCCTTTCTTGCGCGTCGACGCCCACGTCGGACATCAAGGTGCACTCGGCCGCGGACGCCAAGGCGAACATCTCCGCCTACAAGACCTACGCTTGGGACCTCAACGCGGGCGTGATCCAAGATCGTACGGGTCAATGGGCTCCCAAAGATTTGGATGCGCAATCTGAAGTGCAATTCTTGATCGACAAGAAGCTGCGCGATCACGGCATGACCGTCGCGCAAAGCTCGCCGGACTTGCTCGTCTCCCTGCTGATCTTGGCGGACGTGAAGGAGCTCGAGGAAATCAAGAGCAAGCACGGTGAGGTCGTGTCGAGCCTCGACCCGGTCGGCCAGGGCGCGCTGATCGTCGAACTCGTCGACAGCCAAACCGGCAAGACGGTTTGGCTCGGGGCGGCCGAAGGCCAAGTCCGCGGCAGCAACTCCGTCGACGTGGCCAAGAAGCGCCTGGCCTACGCCGTCGACGAGCTCTTCGACAAAATGCCGAAGTGACTCAAAGGTCGATCGCGGTCTTGCACAGGGCCAAGTAGGCCGCCTCGTGCAACCCCGCGATCGCGATTGCCTGCTCGGTGAGCAGCGCCCGTTCCGCTGCAGTCCACAGCGCCGGTGGCGTCCGGACTGCGCCGCGGCGGTGCGCAGAGCCGAGCAGTGCGCCCAGATAGCGCGCCAGCTCCGGTAGCTCCTCGGGCACCAAGCGAGTGAGGTCGAGCTTGTCCTCTTGAGGCAGGAGCCGACGCACGAACAAGCTGGCGTCATCGACGTCCGCGCTGCCGAGCATGCGCGGTGGATGCACCAAGCAGGCGCGAGTCGCGCGCAAGACTCGCTCCGCCGGCGGCTCCGGCACCGCGGCTCCAGCCAGCGCCTGGGCGGCTGGGGCACCCTCCGCTTTCATATCGAAAATCCAGCGGCTGTCGGGCTCACCCTTGCCACGTGTCAGCACCGCCATGCGCAGCACACCCAGACTGCCCGTGCCCGCGACGCGAAAGGCCACGTCTTCAACCATGAAATGCTCGCGGGCTTGCGTGCGCCCCGGGTCCAGCCGCTCGACATAGCGAGCGAATGCGCGCTGCGCCTTGGAAACGAGCTCCGGTGCCAAATCTTGGTAGCGCTCCCCACGCACGAAACGGCGCCCGCTCGCGCGGTGCTCGGTTCGGCGGTCGAGCAAATCCTTGTGTGTGCGACGCTCGACTTTGTCTAGCAAACGGCGGACTGGGGGTGGCGCACGATTCGCCGACTGGCCCAGGCACAGCGCAGGCACATAGCCATCGAGGATCGCCGAGCACAAGCGCACGCTTTGTTTGCCATCGGAGCCGATCTCTCGCCCGCCCAGGATCACACTGGTGAGCAAGCGCACCACGTCCCAACGAAAAGGCCCGACGATCGCCTCGTCGAAGTCATTGATATCGAACACCACCGATTCGTGGCCGCGACCGTCTTCACTGCGAAAGGCACCGAAATTCTCGAGATGGGCATCGCCCACCAACCAGCCGTCACCCTGTGGACCCATCGCGAGCTCCGGATAATCGGCGAGGAGTTCATAAAACAAGCCGGCCGCTCCGCGCAGATAGCCCAAGGGCGAGGCGGTCATGCGCAGCAACTTGCGCGGCCACAGCGAAGGAAACGCCTCTGTCGCTGACCGATCGCGCGCGAGCTGCCGTTCCGCGCACGACAGCGGGTGAGGGGTGAACATGACCGCAAGATACTCTGGTTGCTCGTGCCTCGCATACGAAGCGTCGAGTCCCCTTTCGCGCGGCTCGTTGAGGAACGCTGCAGCACTTCGGGCGGGCTGCCACTAGAATTGAGCTGTGTCGCCCTTTGAGCTACGCTGTTCGGGTGAGCCGAACGTTGCCTTTTTCCTTGCGCGCTGCGCTCGCGGAATACGCGAGCAGGTTGCGGGGCATCTTCGGAGACAGGCTGTCGGATGTACGCTTGTTCGGTTCGTTCGCACGTGGTGAAGCCGACGAGGACTCGGATGTCGACGTGCTCGTGCTCGTTGATGGCCTCACGGATCTGGAGCTCGGCCTGGCCGCTGGCGAAGTCGCCGCAGTGATCACGAAAACGGGTCTGCCACTCGCGCCGTTGCCGATGGCGACCGAACGTCTAGCCGAGCTGCGAAAGCAGCGGCGCGCATTGGCGTTAGCGATCGACGAAGAAGGCATCTCCCTGTGACGGACGAGGTTCAAGCGACCGTCGCGATGGAGCTGCGACACGCGGATTCGGCGCACCAGGCCGCACGCCTGCTCCGCGATGCAGGCCTATACAACGACGCTCTGAATCGGCTTTACTACGCCCTCTATCACACGGTGACCGCGCTGCTGTTGACCACGGGTGTCGAACCAAGAGGACATCGTGCTTTACCCGGCCTGCTGGGAACCCACTTCGCCGGTAGGCTCAGCCCCTCAGACCTTTCGATCGTCGCGCGTGCGGCCACTTGGCGCGATTTGGCGGACTACGAGCGTACCTGGGAGGCGAACCTCGAAGTCACTTCGCAAGCATTTGCGGAGATCGAGCCTCTGATCGAACGCGTGCGCACGCTGCTCGCTTCTTGAAGCGTAGCGGGGCGGAGCCTTGTTTAGCGGAGACATCTCCGACCACGCCCCCAGCGCTTTTTCTCGGAACGGGCGAACGAGCTGCCCGAGTTGCTAGCGCTTTTTGCGCTTTGCGACGGTCTCGCGTTCCCAGACTGCCATCACGTTGTACTGGCTGGGGAGCACGGAATGTAATGTCCAACCCGCGCCGTCCGGCTTGGAAAGGGGCATCTCTTGCACCTCGCCTTCGGCGTTGCTGCCCCAATCCGCCGTGGCACCTTGCTTCGTGACTACGTATTCGGTCATCGCCGGGACAGTCAGCGCCTTCTCGGTCAACGTCAACCAAAGGCGACCAGGAACCGACTGCCTGCTCGCGCGTATAGCACCGCCAGGACGCGCCGCCGCGGCTTCACGTTGGGTAAATTCGCAATAGAAACAATTGGTTGTGAGCGACTGACTTATCGAAGTGATGCGCTGCTTCGCCGAAATCTAGCCTTCTGTTCAGTGCTCCAGTACTGAACCGACATGCAGATCAACGCCCTTGCTCGCCGCCTCCTCCAGCTCGTGTTTGCGCTTAGCTCTGGCTCGGTTGCGCTGACCCGGCCCCGTCTCGAACGTCGTTTGCAGGTGTCTGCAATTGAGCTCAATCAAGCCATCGAGCAGCTCGGTCGTTTCGGATTGCTCGATGCGCAACGTCTACGGCTCACGATGTCTGGGCTTGCTTGCGCGGTGGCACTGGGTGCCCGCAGCAGCGTGAAACCGCGCGCACGAGCGGTAAAAGCGGCTCCGGCTGCCGCTGCTGCGCTGATCGCTGCGCCGCCCATTGCGCTGTTTTCGCAGCGAGAAGCGCCGCGTGCGGTGGCTTAGGCGATGAAGTGCAGGTTGGTGCCCACCGGGCCGCTGGTCTCGAGCTGCGGCGCAGTCGCTGACAGAATCAGCTGCACGGCCTATTTTCCTTGCCGGTCGTGCTGTTTGCGGGTGACCGCGAGCACATAGGTGGCGCCAGTGGATGCTCCGATTGCTCCGACAGGCTCAGCCATGGGATCGACCTTTCACGGCGGACTCCGCCAACTGGCGTGAACCGCACGCCGGGCGCCTGCTTGAGCACGAAATCAGGGCTGTCGTGGTCTGTCGGCTAGTTGGCCGAGGTCGTCCGGTGCTTGTTGCATTGCGGCGGCTCGTCGCCCTGAGAGAAGCTGGGTGCGTTCCACGGGAGTATCGCCATTAGCTGCCGAGTCGCCATTCGCGGTGTCAGTCACGCATTCAGTTCCGGTGGACCGGTGCTCGAGGACATCGATCTCGTGATCGAGGCAGGATCGTTCGTGGCGTTGCTCGGTCCGTCGGGCTGCGGAAAGTCGACCTTGCTGCGTTTCATCTCTGGCTTGGATCAGCCCGCTTCGGGGTCAGTCGTGCTCTCGCCCGAGGCGAACGCACAGGAGCCGGGCACGCGCACCAAGCTAGGGTTCGTGTTTCAAGACGCGCAGCTTCTGCCTTGGCGTTCGGTGCTCGACAACGTGGCGTTGCCGCTCGAGCTCCAGGGGATGAGTCGCACAGAGGCGCGGGAACGCGCGCGCGGGCCGCTCGCCGAAGTGGAGTTGGGTGACGTCCATGAGCGATTTCCGGATCAGCTCTCCGGCGGGATGCGCATGCGGGTTTCGATCGCGCGCGCGCTGGTCACCGAGCCTTCGGTGCTGCTACTCGACGAGCCCTTTGCGGCGCTCGATGAACTGACCCGGCAGCGTTTGGACGAGCGGCTGCGGAAGCTCTGGCAGCGCCGGCGCATGACGGTAATCTTCGTCACTCATGCGTTGGCCGAGGCGGCGTTTTTGGCCGAGCGAGCGCTGGTGATGTCGCGGCGTCCCGGGCGCATCGTGCTCGATCAGCGCTTGCAGCTACCCGAAGAGCGGAACTTGGATTTGCGTACCGACCCGGATTTCGTGGCACAAACAGCGCTACTTTACGGCGCGCTTTCAAGGCACGGCGGGCTGGATGACGCCCCAATCGACCCATGAAGCATTCGACGCTGCGCGATTTTCTGCCGTCGATTCTACCGCCGGCGCTCACGTTCGTGGTGGTGATCGCGCTCTGGGAAGGTGTAGTGCGCGCGTTCTCCGTACCTCGCTTCTTGGTGCCGCCGCCTTCGGACGTGCTGCTCGCGGCGTGGAGTGAGCGCGCTGCCCTGTTCGGAGCCCTGCTCACGACCGCACAGGGCGCGGTGCTGGGGTTTTTGCTCAGCGCCAGCGTGGGGACCACGGTCGGCCTGGCTTTTTCTTTGTCGCGCTGGCTCGAGCGAGGCCTCTATCCGTACGCGTTGTTCCTGCAGACCGTGCCGATCGTCGCGGTCGCGCCATTGCTGGTTCTTTGGTTCGGTCCGGGGCTCCGCGCGGTCTCGGTGTCAGCGTTCATCGTGTCGGTTTTCCCGATCATCGCCAACACCTTGGCCGGACTGCGCAGCGTCGACCCGCGGCTCTCGGATCTGTTCCGACTCTATGGCGCGAAGTTGGGCGACACGGTGCTCAAGCTGCGCTTGCCGACAGCCATCCCCAGCATGATGACTGGACTCAAGGTTGCGTCCGGCTTGTCCGTGATCGGCGCGATCGTCGGCGAATTCGTGGCCGGGTTTTCGGAGGGCAGTGCTGGGCTGGGCATCACCGTGCTCGCTGCGTATCGGCAGCTCCGAACCGACTTGTTGTTCGCCGCGGTGCTGTTGGCCTCACTCTTGGGTTTATTGCTATTTGCCCTAGTTAGCAGCTCGAGCACGCTGCTTTTGCGGCGGCTGCGCGCCCCCGGTTAAACCCCGCCCCTGAGTAGTGGTAAAAGAGCGGCGTGCACCTCGACCGCTTCCTGTCCACGACTTTGCTCGCGCTCGCGGTGTGCTTTTCCTCCGGTTGCGGCAAGAAATCTCAGCCGAAGCCAAGCTCTGAAGCGGATGCGGGCGCGCTCCCGCAGGCGAAGGTCGTGCTTGCGCTCGACTGGGTGCCTGAGCCCGAGTTCGGCGGTTTTTACGCCGGGCGAGAACAGGGTGCCTACAAGCGGCATGGCATCGGCATCGAGATTCAGGGCGGGGGCGCTGGCGTGCCCGTGTTGCAGATGGTGGCGACGGGTCGCGCCGACTTCGGTACCGTCGGCGCGGACGAGCTGCTGACCGCTCGTGCTCGCGGCGCAGATCTGGTGGCGTTGTTCGCGGTGTTCCAAACTTCGCCGCAGGGCATCATGGTGCACGCGTCGCGCAAGCTGCAAAAGCTAGAGGAGGCCTTCCATTCGGGGACCATCGCGCTCGAGACTGGCAAAGCCTACGCCGCGTACCTGAAGAAGAAGTTTGCTTGGGATGGCGTCAAGGTCGTCCCGTACGATGGGGGCGTCGCGCACTTCCTGGCTGATCCGAACTTTGCGCAGCAGTGTTACGTCACCTCCGAACCGATTGCCGCTCGCCAGAAGGGCGCGGATCCTGCCGTGTTTCTGATCGCCGACTCGGGCTTCAATCCGTATGCCACGGTGGTCGTCACGCGCCGCGAGCTGCTGCAAAAAAATCTCGAGCTCGTCAAAGCCTTCGTCGTGGCCACGCGCGAGGGCTGGCGGGAATACCTCGACCATCCCGAACCGACCAACGCACTACTTGGTCGTCTGAACTCAGCGCTCGATGCCGGCACCCTCAGCGCGGCTGCCGACGCGCAGAGGCCATTGATCGAGAACGCAGACAGCAAACAGCATGGGCTCGGCAGTATGCAGCAAGCCCGCTGGCAGACGCTGGCCGAGCAGCTCTTGGATCTGAAATTTCTGGACAAGCCTGCAAGCGTCGCAGACTCGTTCCAGCAGCTGTGAATCGCTCGGGACCAGGTCCCAAATCAGGAGAGGCGCTGCCATGTCATGCCCTAGGATTGTTTCGATTCTCTATTCCACGCTCGCGCTCGTTGGTTGTAGCGCACACCAGACTTCGGGCGCACAGCCACCCGGGCAGGCGACGAACGCGCAAGCCTCTCCCGAAAGCATGCACCAAGCAGCAGCTCGGGCTCGGCTTCGGGCGGTGGTCCGTGACCAATCGTTCCTGGAGCACTTACCCCAGGCGCTGCGCGCGAGCAGCCTCACCGAGCCGCTCTCTGGACGCATGATGATCGTCTACGTGGTCGACGATGGCGGCGCCGCGCGTCACGCGCAGGAGTCGGATCTGGTAGAGAGCGGAGTCACGCGCGAGGCCCTGCGTGCAGTCGTCGAGTGGAACCTGGGGCAGTTGCTGGCTGAGCCGCTGAGCTGCACGAGCCACGCCGTAAGCGAGCCGGCGCACCACAACTACTATGAATCGAGCCGACTGCTGCTCGATAAGCAATGGGCAGATTTGGCTGCACGCGCGGGCACGCTAGTGGTGGCGGCTCCGACCAACGACACGCTCTTCGTCGCCTGCAACCCGACTCCGGACGTTCTGAAGAAGCTCGCGGTCGTGGTGCAAAACAGTTATCCGCAAGCTCCCCGGCCCGTATCCTCGTCGCTCCTGACTTGGGTGAGCGATGGCTGGCATGAACTGCCACCGCCTTGAGACATCTCAACCCGTGGGCGGTGCCGACGACGAGTGTTTGGTCAGTGCCTGCACGAGCTGCTGAAGATCGGGCGGCGGATCCCGAAAGGAAACCGCGACGCGGTAGTCCCAAACGATGCCTTCGGCCGTCGCAATGCGTTCACATCGGACCACGGACGCCCGGAGTAGGCGTGCCTCGGCTTCCGGTGGAACGTACAGCCTGAGCGCCACCTCGCTGCCCTGGGCCAGGTTCAGGTGCGTGAGCAAGAGTAGCCCTGCGCCGCTCGCGTCGCGGGTAACCCCGCAGCCAACCTGTCGACCATCGAGCTCGATCTCCGTCACGAGATGTACCGGCTCGCGTGGCACGAGTCGCTTGTCTTTGGCGTCGAGCATTCCTTCCAATGTAGCTCGATTGGGGCGGTTTTTCAGCCTGCGCCGATGAGCAGGAAGAGGCTTTCCTACATCTGCCCGAGCTGTGTGCCGCGCGCTCGTTCATTGCGCGGTGAATGTTGGGGCATGCTCGGGATTCGGCAGGTCGTGAGCGCACCCTCGCTACAATGTTCTACGGCAACGCCTGCACCGAGCGTCGTGAGCTCACGCGTTCCTCGAGCAGTAAACCGGCGATGAAACCGCCGAGCAGGCCAGCGGCGTGCGCCAAGCCAGCCACTTGCGGCGTGTTGTAGTCGAAGGTCACTTGCAACGCGACCACCACCAACAAGCGCAAGAAGATCTGTTTGGCCATGGGAGCACGCTGCGTGATCCATGCCCGCAACATCACGGCGCCGGTTGCGCCCAAAAGACCCATGATGCAGCCGGAAGCGCCGACCAGCGGCTGTGGCTCGGCAATTTGGTACCAGGCGAGGCACAGATAGACGACGCTGCCGGTGAAGCCGGCAAACGAGTAAATGACGCTGAACCGCAGCCAGCCAAAGGCCCGCTCCACGAATGGCCCGAGCGCCCACAATCCGAGCAGGTTCATCACCAAGTGCAGCCAATTGGCGTGCACGAACATGTAGCTGAACAGGCGCCACCACTCGCCAGACAAGATGTCTGGGGCGAAGAACGCCCAACGGTCGCCGAACTCTGCGCCGGTCGCGTTCAGCAGCAGCGGGTAGCTGCCCCAGACATAGATCACCACATTGGCGAGCACGAGCGCCAAGGTCAGCTTGCGTTCGGCGCGCGCGGTTGGGCGATTCAAGTTCAGATTTTGGCGCTCTGCGAACACGCGCGCAAAATGCGTGACGATGTGCGCCGTGCGGGCGCTCGGTGGCTCATACACGCTCGTCTGAGCCAAGATGCCCAGGTAGCGCTCGGCACGGTGACGGATTGATGCGTTCTGGCTTTGACGCAAACGGGTAAACCCGTGTCGTGCTTGTTCGAAATTGCCGGCGTGCAGACTAGCCAGGGCGAGCCAGACCTCGCGCGTCTCTTCGTCGTAGCTGCGATTCGCTGTCGTCAGCACTTGGCGCGCCAATTCGACGTGCCCGGTGTAAACGAACAAAAACAAAAAAGCCGGCTCCAGGACCTCTCCGGTGAGTAGAGCAGACTCCTGCGTGAGCATGAACTCGGCCAGGTTATGGCTCTCATCGAGCTCGCCCAATGCGCGTAGGTACAGCACTAGCAGGTTCGGATCACGACTCAGCTGTGCGAGGCCTCCGCGTTCGGCCAGGGCCTTGAGCTCGAGCCAGCGCTCCAAAATCCGGAGCCGATGCGCGCGAGCCGTCGCGGCGACGCTGCCCTCGCCTGCGGACAACGACAAAAGGATCGCTTCGGCTTCCGTGGTCTTGCCCACGTGCTCCAACTCGAAGGCGCGGAACAGACGCGGAAATTGTCGCCAACCATCGAGGGGATGGAGGAGCGCAGCGAGGCTCGCGAAACGGTACGCGCGCCGATACTGCGAGCGCTTGAGGGCGCGCGCCGCAACCCCGTGCGCCCACCACGGCAGGGAGATCAGCGACACGGTCAGCGCGAAAGTCACGTATCCGACCGACTCTCGAAAGCGCAACCAGCCGACGGCACCGACGAGCAGCACCGAACCGCTGATCACCGTCCAGCCCATGACCTTTCGCGCGGCCCGCGCGCTGCGCGAGAACACGTTCAGCGCCTGAAACCCGGCGAACCAGAGAGCGATGGTGTTTGAATCCATACCGAGCGGGGCACGCCCAGCCGGCGTGCCGTCGTCAGGTTAGACCGGGCGCGCCAGGCACGCCCAAGTTACCAAAAATTAGCGGCAAAAGACCGGGTGGGACTCACTCGGCCGGTGCTTCGGTCAGCGCGCGCCGCCGGATTCGCTCCTGCAACAGGGTCGCCAAGTAGAACGTCACCGGCAGTACGATCAGAGCGAGCGCGGCTGCGGTGATGGTGCCGCCGACGACGACCACCGCGATCGGTCGTTGTGTTTCACTGCCGATGGCGTGCGACATGGCGGCGGGCAAGAGTCCGAGCGATGCCAGAAGCGCAGTCATCAAAACGGCGCGCAGGCGGTCGCGGGTGCCTTGGACCACGGCATCCTGCAGCGGCTGGCCATTGGCCAAGCGACCGCGGATGGCTGCCACCACCAACACCCCGTTGAGCACCGCTTGCCCGAGCAGAGCAATGAAGCCCACCGCAGCCGAGACGCTGAGTGGCATATCCGCCGCGCCGAGCGCGAAGATGCCTCCGACGAGCGCGAAGGGCACGTTGAACAAAATCAAGGCCGCGTCGAAAATCGAGCCGAAGGCCGAAAACAGCAGCAAGAACGTGATCATCAGGGCGAGCGGGATGACGATTCGCAAGCGTGCCATGGCACGTTGCTGGTTTTCGAATTCACCGCCCCAAGTGACCTCGTAGCCCGGCGGCACTGGAACCTCGGTCGCGATCTTCTGCTGGGCCTCGGCGACGAACGAACCCAGGTCACGCCCACGCACGTTCATCCGCACACCGATGTAGCGCTGGCCGTTTTCACGTGTGATGGCGGCGCGCCCGGTCGCCATCGAGACCTCTGCGATTGCGGAAAGTGGTAGCAGTGTGCCGTCCTTCAAGGGCAGCATGATTTTTCGAATGGCGCCGATGTCTTCACGAGTACTGGCCGGCAAGCGCACCGTGACGTCGAAGCGCTTCTCGCCGTCCCAGAACTCGCTGGCGGTATGGCCGCCCATCGCTGTTTCGATATAGTCCTGGACGTCGCCCAGATCGAGGTCGAAGCGCGCTAGCGCTTGGCGATCGAGATGCACCGCAATTTGCGGCGTGCTGCCCGATTTGGTGATGCCCACGTCGACCGCCCCCGGGATCTTGGCGATCGTGTCGCGCGCCTTTTCGGCGGCGCGCGTCAACTTGTCCAAGTCCTCGCCGTAGAGCTTGAGCGCGACCTGGCCTTTTTGACCGGACACGTTTTCTTCCACGTTGTCGCGGATGGGCTGTGAAAAGTTGTAGTCGATCCCCGGGATTTGCTGCAGCGCAAAGCTCATCTCTTCAATAAGATCGCTCATCGTGTGCTTGTCGTGGCGCCACTCCGCCATCGGCTTGAGCTTGATGAACAGCTCCAAATTGTTGGGTAATTTCGTGTCGGTTCCGTCCTCGGGACGGCCCAATTGCGACAGCACGCTCACCACCTCCGGGGTGCGCCGCAGGATGCCCGCGAGCTTCGGAGTCAGCGCGCGACCGTCACTGAGCGAGATGTTCCCCGGCAACAATACCGTGACGTACAAAGCGCCCTCGTTCAATGCGGGCAAGAACTCGCTGCCCAGGCGCGGCATCAAGGCCACGGCCCCGCCCAGCACACCACCGGCCAAGATCAGTACGATGAGGACGTTCTTCATCGCAAAGCGAATGGTCGGATCGAACACGCGCTGGGCCAAGGTGAGCAGGGGTGAATCACGCATCACCTTTGGCTTCTTCAGTGCCATCGCGCACAAGACCGGGACGAGCGTGAAGCTGACCAAGAGCGCCCCCACCAACGCGCTGACGACGGTGTAGGCGAGCGGTGAGAAGATTCGACCCTCTACCCGTTGCAGGGAGAAGATCGGAATGTACGCGGCGATGATAATCAACAATGAGAACAGCGTAGGTCGCGCGACTTCCTTCGACGCCTGAGCCACCCGCTCGAGCAACGGTCGGGAAGAATCACTCGGCGCGGCGCCATGTACGCTCGGCGAGAGCTCGTGAAACAAGTGTTCGATCAGGATCACGCCGCCGTCCACGATGATGCCGAAGTCGACCGCGCCCATCGACAACAGGTTCGCGGACATCCCGCGCGAGTACAAAAACGCGAACGAAGCCGCGAGCGAGAGCGGAATGACCGCCGCCGCGATCAGCGAAGCGCGCAAGGAAAGCATGAACGCAAACAGCACGACCATCACCAGCGCGGCGCCCTCCGCCAAATTTTCGAATACGGTTTTGAGCGTGGTGTTGACGAGCTCGGTGCGGTCGTAGAAGGGCTTGATTTTGACGTCTGCAGGCAGGGTATGAGTGAGCTTCTTGATCCGGTCGCGCAGCGCATCGAGCACGACCGTCGGATTTTCACCGCGCCGCATCAACACGATACCCTCTACCGCATCCGGATTCGAATCACGCGTCACGATCCCCTGGCGCGGCGCGTAGCCCTCGTTGATCTTGGCCACGTCGCGTAGCTCGACGGGGCGAGTCTTGTTGTAGCCGACGCGCACGTGCTGCAGATCTTCGATGCTGCCGAAGATGCCGAGACTGCGGATGACGAACATCTCCGAACCGCGTTCGACGTAGCCGCCGGTGGCGTTGGAGCTGGCTTTCTTCAGCGCGGCAAACACGTCGGTCAGGTTGACCCCTAGATCCACCATTTTGCTGACGTCCGGCTCGACGTGCACCTCACGCACCAGACCGCCATACGAAACGACGTCCGCGACCCCGGGCACCTGCAGTAGTCGCGGTGCGATCACCCAGTCTTGCAGGGTGCGCCGTGTCATGGGATCGGACTTGCTGCTGTCTAGCGTGTAGCGATAGATTGTGCCGATCGGCGTTGCGTACGGGCCGAGAGAGGGGTGCGCCTTCTCCGGCAGCGAGGCCTCTGCCATGCGCTCGGTGACTTGCTGCCGCGCGCGCATCGGGTCGGTCGCATCGTCGAAGGTCATCGTCAGAAACGACAGCCCGAACAGCGAGATACTGCGCAAGCGCGTCAGGCCCGGTGTGCCGTTCAACGCGCGCTCCAACGGTAAAGATACCCGCCGTTCGACCTCTTCCGTGGGTTGCCCGGAAAACAGTGTGATGATTTGAACTTGCGTGTCGGTCGGGTCGGGAAACGCTTCGATGGTGAGGTTCTTGAACGCGAACAGGCCTACGACGAGGAGTACGACAGTCAGAACGAACGTGGCGATGCGATGGGAGAGGGAGTAATCCAATAAGCGCTCGAGCATGGAGCCCAATCGTTACGCACGCCGCGTGCCACCTTCCGCCGCGCGACGAGTCGCGGATTCACGCGGCGATCGCCGCAAGATTTTGCCAACGGCTAAAAAAGGTCGGGGCACAAGTCTACGCGGGGCGAAATAACCCGAACTTTGGGCTCGGGTTCAGTCGCCCCTCTTGCGTGAGGAAGCGCGGCGTCGTCCCATTCCACACAGCAGCGTTCCTAGGCTGGATAGAGCGATCCATCGCGAAGCGGGCGAGGCGGCTAGGGAACAGCCGCCTCGAGCGCGGGGTTCGAGCCCTACCTCGATCGAGCCGCTGCCGGCGATTGCGCCTGCACCGGCCGTCGAGGATCCCAGCTCTGAACAATCGGCTTGCGGCGTGAAGCCGGCATTCGAGCAGTCGCTGCCCAGCACTTCCGAAAGCGCTGGCCAGGCTGCGTCGCAGGCTTTGGCGACGGTGCTGACGCTTGCGCACGCGAGCGGACCACGCACACAAGAAAGGTGCAAGCGCGGTTCGAAGGTGAGGCCCGCATTCGCGGACTCACCCACCAGAAAGCCTGCCTGAAACTCCTCGGCGCAAGAAAACAATCCCGCGCTCGTCCAACTCAGACAACGAAGCTTGGTGCACGACACGCGCTCGAAGACGAGGTCGGAGGTGTCGGCGCGCCAGACGCCATCCATTCGCCCGCTGGCGAGCGCGTAGCGGCCGTCCGGCGAGAGCGCGAAACCGTCCAATGGCCCCGCGAAATCGAGCAAGCGTGTGAAACTTGCGCCGCGGTCGTGTGACACCAAAAGCTGGCCAGGGTTGCCGCTCAAACGCACGAACACCGTTTCGGGATCTTGCGCGGAGACTGCGGCAATATAAGGAATGCTCTGCTTGTTCGAACCGGGCACGTCCGAGCGAGTCCAAGTCTCGCCCCCATCGGAACTGTGCGCGAGCACCCCACGGAGCGCACCCTCCTGCGATGTACCGCTCACGTACAGCGTGCTTCCGGCTTCACCGGCCGCGTCCAGGGTCGTAGCGTTGAGCGCGCTCAAGGCGCTGCCCGCGCGCTTCCAAGATTGTCCCGCGTCCAGCGAGCGCCAAACCCGTGACAAGCCGGCTTCGATATCGACGCTGATGGCCACTGCTGCGCCGCCTGCTAGGCCCGGTATACGCGCGACGTCCGCAACGTAGCCTTCGAGCCCTGCGCCGCGCTCGAAGGCACATTCCGTCGTGCCCCGTGCGATGCCCTCGGGTAGCGCCACGAGCGTCGTGCCATCCCCCAGAACGGCAATCGCCGGTTCGATGTTTTGGTAGCCCAGACCGGCTTCGCATACCAAGTCCCAGTTCACGCCGCGATCGTGACTGATCAAAAGACCGAAATTCGAGCGCAGCACCAAGTGCGTCGGGTCGGATGGATCAGCGACCAATTGGCTGACGGCTGGAAACGCGCCGTTGGCCTGAACCGTGCGCGGATTCAGGGCGGCGGCCGCGAAGCACGAGAACAATCCAAGGAACTTTGGAATTCGGCGGACGAACACTGGGCGGCGGAGCATAGCGAAAAAGCGTTCCGTGACGAACGTGTGACGAATTACCGGCAGTTCGCACTCGGAGCTGGTTTTGACGTACGTTTCGCGCCCCGAACGCGTGACACGATCGACGCACGAGTACGAGAGACTCCTCACACCCCGAACCCGTAACCAGTAGCTGACGCAGCCATGTCCGAACCGATCGACGACGACCAGGAACTGAGTAACCCCGAGCTTTACCTCAATCGTGAACTGGGGTGGCTCGCGTTCAACGAGCGAGTCCTCGATCAAGCGCGGGATCGTACTTGGCCCGTGCTCGAACGGCTGAAGTTCCTGGCCATCTTCGGGTCGAACCTGGACGAGTTCTTCATGATTCGCGTCTCGGGTCTGCACGAGCAACTGCAGTCTCAGGCGCCTAGTACGGCTCCCGACGGCTTGTCGGCCGTCGAACAACTGGCGCGTATTCGCGGTCTCGTGCTGCGCTTGACGCAAGCGGCAGTATCGCTCTGGTTGAACGAGCTGTTGCCCGAGCTGAGCAAGAACGAGATCCGCGTGCGCAGTTTCGCCGAGTTGTCGACGGCCCAGCGCGCTTGGGCGCGAGCGTACTTTCGGCGCTCCGTGTTTCCGGTGCTCACCCCGCTCGCTGTCGACCCCGTGCACCCGTTTCCGTTCTTGTCCAATTTGTCGCTTTCGCTGGCCGTGGAAGCCGAGAATCCTCTCACCGCCGAACGGCGCTTCGCTCGCATCAAAGTGCCGGACAGTTTGCCGCGCTTCGTGCTGATTGCGCCGCAAGGCGAGAGTTCTCCGCGGGCCAGCGACCGCTCCGATTATGTCGCGCTCGAGGAGCTGATCGCGGGCAACTTGGCCGACCTATTCCCCGGTGTGAACGTCGTGGGCTGCTACCCATTTCGCGTCACCCGGGACATGGATCTAGACATCTTGGAAGACGAGGCGGGAGACCTGCTGGCGACCATCGATCGCGAGCTGCGCAAGCGCCGCTTCGGAGCCGCCGTGCGCCTGGAACTATCGCCCGGGGTACCAGATCGCATCCGCAAGCTATTTTTGGAGAAGCTCGAGATCGACGAGGACGACGTATACGAGACGGCAGGTCTCTTGGGCCTGTCTGGGCTGCTGGCTTTGGCTCAAATCCCGCGCCCCGAGCTGCACGATGCACCGCTTGCGCCACGCGTCCCGCATGAATTGGGCGAGTTCGGCGACCCGTTCGCGGCCATACGCCAGGGCGACATCCTGTTGCACCATCCGTACGAAGCGTTCACTCCGGTGCTGACCTTCCTGCGTCGCGCCGCGGAAGATCCCAATGTGCTGGCGATCAAGATGACGTTGTATCGCGCGGGATCCAACTCTGAAGCCGTGCGCGCGCTGATGCACGCCGCCGAAAATGGCAAGCAAGTCGCAGTGTCGATCGAGCTCAAGGCGCGCTTCGACGAAGAGAACAACATTGGCTGGGCGCGCGCGCTGGAACGAGCCGGCGTACACGTATTCTACGGCGCCGCCGGGCTCAAGACACACGCCAAGGTGCTGCTCGTGGTGCGACGCGAGGGCCATGAGTTGCGCCGCTACGTGCATCTCTCTACGGGCAACTACAACGCCGGGACAGCGCGCTTCTATACCGATACCGGGCTGTTCACGATCGATGCCGAGATTGGCGAAGACGCTTCCGAGCTGTTCAACTCGCTGTCGGGCTTCTCGACGAGCTTCAATTATCGGAAACTGGCGGTGGCGCCGGTCACGCTCCGGGAAACGGTGCTCTCGCTGGTGAAGAAGCAAGCCGCTCGCGCGCTCGCCGGGCAGCCGGCTCGCATCTTCGCCAAGCTGAACGCTTTGGTCGATCCGGGCATCATCCGCGAGCTCTACCGGGCGTCGCGCGCCGGTGTCGAGATCGAGCTGGTGGTGCGCGGGGTTTGCTGCTTGCGGCCGGGCTTACCGGGCATCTCCGAGAGGATACGGGTGCACTCGTTGTTGGGTCGTTTCTTGGAGCATGAACGTGTGTTCCTGTTCGGCCCAGAGGGCGAGGAAGAGTTCTATTTATCCTCGGCCGATTGGATGCCCCGGAACCTGGATCGCCGTGTGGAGGTGCTATTTCCGGTGACTAGCGAGGCGCTTCGCACGCGCATTCGCAACGAGTGCGTGTTGCCGCTCGAAGTCGACAATCAGCGCCTCTACGAAATGCAGCCGGATGGCGGTTACCGACGCCGAACACCGGTGGAGCCGGCGCACGCGATAGACGCGCAGCTGCGTACCTGGGGCATCGTGCAAAAGCTGCCCAGCAACGTCACTTCGGCGTTGCCTCCGCCCGTCGTCGAACTCGCGCGTTCCGCTGAATGAGCGGAAACGGTCCTTCCGCGAGCTCTTGAGCGCGGTTTCCCCGCTCATCGAGTGCGCGAGCCGCAACCTCCGAGGCCCGGGCGTCCAGCGCGGGGTGAGATACGGTGCCGTGGTTCATGACACAGCAATCGGGCAAATGCCGATTGCTGTGGCCAGACTGCGTTTCTGGCGCCACAGTATGACTTACCCTTAAGTTTGCTTCGTTTGCTTCGATGACAATCCGCGCCCTATCGCCATTGCTTGCGCTATTTTTGGCCTTTTTGCCGGGCTGCGCCGACGCCGGCAGCAGCAGCCCTGGACCGGCTTCAGCGCGCGCGGGTGCGGGAGACGACTACGATGCCCAAGCCGGTCGGGGCGCCGGGGCTCCACTCGCGGGGGGCGGCGGCACGAGCGCCGCTGCCGGTTACAGTGGTTTGACGGGCAGTGCAGCCGGCTCGAACGTGCTGGGAACATCGCCGCCCACGACCTGGAACAGCGCAAAGTCGGCTCCCGTAAGTGAGGCTCGACTCCAAGCCGAATACGCTACTTGGAAGCTCGCGCACGTCGAGGCGTGTTCGAATGGCTCGTTGGTCGTCGTCAACGAAGGTTCGGTCGTCTCGGAGGGCATCGCCTACGGCATGTTGCTCTCGGTGGCGATGACCGATCGACCATTGTTCGACGGCTTGTGGAGGTTTTACCAAGAACATCTCGACAAGAACGGGTTGATGAATTGGAAGACCAACAAGTGCGAGGCGCCCGGTAACAACAACGCAAATGCGGCGACGGACGCCGATTTGGACGCGACCATGGCTTTGGTGCAAGCTGCCGCACGCTGGCCCAATGCCGGCGCGGGCTATCTCGGCAAGGCGGAAGCTCTCGCCGGCAAGATCGTGCAGTTCGAGACCGAGATGTGCGACGGGCGGCGCACTCTCCGGCCTGGCGACGCTTTCGGGGGCTGCACCGACACGGGCTCCCCGCGTGTCAATCCATCGTACTTCTCACCCGGTTATTACAAGGTCTTCGCACACTACTTCAGCGCGCAGGCCGCCACCTGGCTTTCGTTGAGCGATGCCTCGTATCAGCTGTACGCGGTTTATCAGGCGCGCATGAACAATCTGGTGCCAGATTGGAGCAGCCCCGACGGCAGCGACATTGGCGGGCAGTACTGGTACGACGCCTGCCGCACACCCTGGCGGGTGGCGGTCGACTACGCCTGGACGGGCGACTCGCGTGCGAGGATCTTCATGCAGAACATCTCCAACTGGATCGATGCGCATGGAGGGTTGCCGCAAGCGGCGCAGCAGCAAAACAGCGCGTTCGTCGGTGCCTTCGCGCTCGCTGGCGCTTACGACCAAGCCAAATTCGACAGCTACATGAGCGGCTGGTTGGCTGCCGAGTTGGACGACAAGCCATACTTCCAGGGCACCCTGCGCGTGCTTTACTTACTCGTCGCGGCCGGCAAATTCTCGTCCACGTTGTAGCGTCGTTCGACGTTCGTTATGCTCCTTCGCCATGAGCCAGGACGACTTCGACCCCACGTACGTCTTCGAGCATCACTCGCCCACGCCCGAGAAGCTTGCGCACTATCAAGCATTGCACGAGGGGGCGCGAGTGTTCGCGCAGGTCATCTTGCAGCACTCGCCAGCTTCGCAGGACCAAGCCGCAGCCTTGCGCTTGCTTCGTGAAGCCACCATGACCGCCTGCGCGGCCGTTGCGCTCGATGGTCGACTGAAGTAGCGGAAATCAGCTCTTGGCGAGCTCGGCTTCGATCGCGCGAACCAGCTCCGGAGCTTCCGGCGTCACGTCCGGCGCGAAGCGATCGACCACCTGCCCTCGTCGATCGACCAGGAACTTTTCGAAGTTCCACAGCACATCACTCGGATGCTCTGGCGACATTCCATATGCGGCCAGCTTTTCCGAAAAGTCGCTGCCTGCTTGCGAGCGAGCCTGCGGCCTTCGCGCGATCAATTCACGGTAGAGCGGATGTTGAGCGGCTCCCTTGACCGCTATCTTTTCGAACAGCGGAAACTGGACCGAGAACCGTGTTTGGCAAAATTCGACGATCTCGGAATTGGTCCCGGGCTCTTGCGCGCCAAAGTCGTTGGCTGGGAAACCCAAGACGATGAGGCCCTGTGCGCGGTACTTCTCGTACAACGCCTCGAGGCCGTCGTACTGCGGGGTGAGGCCGCATTTCGATGCAACATTGACGATCAGCAGCACGCTGCCCGCGAATTCTTCCAATGTCGCGGGGCTGCCGTCGATGCGGCGTAGCGGAATGTTCTGCAGTGGGTCTGACACGCTGGCCTCACTTTCGAAAAGGGCGCTTCTGCCTCTCGCTTAGGACGACTTGAGATGCTGAGCCAGATAATGCTCGCGTCCGATGTCTTTGACGACGCTGGCCTGAGTTTCCAGCCAATCGACGGACTCCTCCTCCTCGATTAGAATCTTTTCCAGCAGTTCGCGCGTGCCGTGGTCGCTCTTGCTCAGCATCAGGTTGATGCCGCGGTGCAGGCGCTCGACCGCTTCCAGCTCCAAGGCGAGGTCGAGCGTGTTCATTTCAATGGGCTCTTCGCCCACGCGCACGGGGCTGAGCCGTTGCATGTTCGGGATGCCATCGAGGAACAAGATGCGCTCGATCACCGCGTCGGCGTGCTTCATCTCTTCGATCGACTCGGCGCGCTTCTTCTGGGCCAGGGCCTGGTAGCCCTGATTGGCGCACATCTTGTAGTGAATGAAGTACTGATTGATTGCCGTCAGTTCGGACGTCAAAAGCTCGTTCAAAAAGTCGATGACTTCGGGCTCGCCTCGCATCTCAGTTCGATACCATCGACCGTTACGCTGGCGAACCGCAAACGCCCCCCGGCTCCTCACCCCGGCCGAATGGGCCGCCGGGCCTAGGTTGCAATCTGCCGCTCCACGCGCGGGGAGCATCTGCGGTAGAAACGCATCTTGATGATTTAATTGATGATTTGTGGATTCGCTCAAGTCGGCGCTTGTTGAACTTGATTTTCACTATCAGCTGGCTATCTTTCACTCACTTCCTCGATGCTCGTCTGTCACTGCCACGCGCTCACCGATCGAGATATCCGTCGTGCCATCCGGACCACCGGCGCTTGTAGCGTCGCCGAGGTTGGCGATCACTGTGGGGCGACCACTGGTTGTGGCGGCTGCTACGAGGTGGTGGACGAGATCGTCGCTTGCGAAAAGCGCCGCCTGACCATGTACAACTCGGCGGAAGCGCAAGACGCGAGCAAGCCGGGGTTGGAGCAAGCGTCGATGCAGCCCGCACTGGCTCTGACCGGATAGAGCGACTCGAGCTAGACACGCCTTTTGGGGGTGGGCGCGCTCTCGGCGCTTGCCTTCGCGGCCGATCGGGGAGAAGCGAGCGTCGTTGGAAGAGCCGCGCACCTACGTTTCTCGACGTTTGCTGATCAAGACGGTGATTGCCGGCGCGGTCGAGGCATCAGCCTTCGGCTGCAAGCACTCGGAACGTAGCGCGCCTTCACCGGGGCGGACTGCTGCGCCGCCACGACCCACGGCGGAGCGCACTGCGCTGGTGCACGGCGAGACTTTCGCCCAAGGACACAAGACGCGAGACGGCGAGCTGTTTCCGCGGGCTGCCGAGGCTACGGAGTCGTGCGACGTGGTGATCATTGGCGGCGGTCCTAGCGGACTGTGTGCTGCCCACCTGCTCGAGGGGCGAGAGGTGATCCTGTTGGAAAAGGAGCCTCATCCAGGCGGCAACTGCTCGACTGCCGACTGGCAGGGAGTCCCCTTTTCGACCGGCGCTGCCTTCTATACCGAGGGCGATACCGAGCTGGTCGAGCTGATGAAATCGGTCGGCGCGCCCGGGCTGCCCGTACAGGGTGGCGACAGCCTGATCGTGGACGGCAAACCGTACTTCGACTTCTTTGGAGCGGGAGCGGACAACCTGCCGTTCAGCGCTGCGGTACGCCGCGATTTCGCGGACTCGGCGCAGCAGGCTGCCGAGTTGCGGCACAAACTCTCTTCGTCTGAGTTAGACCAGCGGCCATTTTACGAGTTTTTGCGCAAGTTCCGACCGGAGATCAAGAGGTTCTGGGATCGCTTCGGCGAGTCGAACTGGGGGGGCGCCACCGAGCACACCTCGGCTCGGTTGGGCGTTCACGCATACAGCTGGTTGAGTGGAGATGAAAAGCGCCTGACATACCCCGGCGGGCTGGGAGTGGCTGCAGCAGCGCTCGCGCGTCACTTGTCGCAGCGCAATCCGGAACAAATTCGCAACTCCGTGTTCGTGCACCAGATCGAGGTCGAGGCCGGACAGTCGAAGCGGGTCCTGGTACACACGCTGCAGAACGGGCGACCGCACACGATCGCCGCGCGCGCGGCGATCGTGGCCGTGCCCAAGTTCTTTGCTTCACGCATCGTGCAACCGTTGTCCACGACGCAACGCGACGCCATGCGTGAGTTTCGCTACGCACCGTATCCCGTCTTCAACGTGTGTTTGAAACAGGGCGGCCCGCAGCCGGCGTACGACAACTGGTTCTTGGATGCGCCATTTGCCGACTTCGTGACCGCCGATTGGGTGACCCACGCCGGCAAGCGTCCGAGCCACGAGCCGAGCGCGCTCACGGTCTATCACCCACTTCCAGAAGCCCGCCGCAGTGAGTTGCTCGATGACGCTCGACTGCTGCAAATGGCCGAAGACGTGGTGCAGCACTTGGACCGCCATTTCCCAGGGCTCCAGCAGCAGGTCGCGGAGGTGCGCGTTTATCGCCGGGGGCACGCGTTGGCGATTCCGGTGCCGGGGCAATTGCAACGCGCCGAAATCGCCTCTCGCTCGCAAGGGCGCATCGTCTTTGCGCACAGCGACAGTCGCGGCGATGTTTCGTCGTTCCCGGGCGCGCTCCGCGCCGCTCGACTCGCAGTCGACGCCGTGAAGAAGTTGGGCTGAGCGGGGTCCGGCGCTCGTCGCGCCCACGGAGCCTCGGCAGGCGGGGCGCACGAGCTCGCGCGCTCGGCGCGGCTAGGTAGACGACCGCGCGACCTCAGCGAGCGCGGCTCAGCGCAAACCCGAGCGTGACCGCGAACAACACGGCGATCAAAAAAGGCACGATCAGCTTCCTTGCGCCCCGTTCTTCGGCGACGGCTGAAGCGACGCGCGCGGACGTTTCGCGCGCGCTGCGTTGCTCCGTAACGGCCTCGGAGGTTGAAAGCCGACGCACGGGCTGTTCGCGACGCTCACGCTTGGTGCTGGGCTTGGTCCGCTCGGGGCTCTCTGCTTTGGGCGCAGAGGCCTTCGGTTGGGCGCGCTTGCGAGCGACACCTTGGCGGGCGCGTCGCTCGGCGAGCGCTTGCTGTTCTGCTGCGCGCAATTGTTCGCTCTCGCGCTTTGCCTCGGCTTGTCGCTCGGCCTTGCGTTGTTTCTTGTTGGCCGCCTTTTGCTGCGCCTCGTGCGCACGCCGACGACGCTCCGCGTCGCGACGCTCTTGCTTGCTCGCGCGCACGGGCGGGCTGGAACTCGTGACCGGTGGGGTGACCGCGCGCGTCGGGCCCGGCCGCGCAGGACTGGGGCGCGTCGCGCTCGGGCGAGGTTGCCCGGACCGCGCCAGGGGGACGGCAGGCGCCGCCGCCTTGGGCGCGACGTCCCAATCAGCATCCAGCGCGTCGAGCGCCGCTGGCAATGGCGCTGAACGGGGCGGTTCCGAGGGGAGCCTCTCTGCGGGCTCGTCGTCCCAACCCGCGTCGAGGCCGGCCGCGAGTTCGTCCAGCTGGGCAGGGTCGGGGATAATCGATTTCATGGTGGGGATTGGGGCGAAGCGCGGCCGAGCTTAGCTCGGCTCGCGCATATTTGTGCTGGTTATTGCCTGAGATTCTGCAATTTATTCGCGAGAATTTTGCGATCCTGCGGGATTCTGCGCGGATTCAGCGAGAAACTACGGCGGCCGGCTAGGTCCCGAAGTAGACCACCAAGCCCGTCTGAATCCCGATCTCGAGTGCGTTGAAGTCGACGGAGGTGGTGGTGCCGTTCGCTGCCTGGACGTGTTGCGAGCCGCTGAAGCCGAGGTCGAGGGTCGGGCCACCCCAAAACACCACGTGCGGGATCAGTGAAAAGGTGAAGGGAGCTTCCAGCGTCAAGGCCAGGTCGTGTCCGCCCGCATTGCCGGAGCTGAAGGAGCGATAGGTCAAGCCACCGCGCGGCCAGAAGCCAATCTTGTCGGAGAAGGTGAGAAAGTAGCCGACGCGTGGAGCGAACGTGAAGGAGTCACCGCTGGTGGTCGTTTCGTTTCCACCTGGACCGGGCAGAGTAATCGTTGCCGACCAGTGCGCGTAGCCCAACGCAGCACCCAGCGACAGGCGATCGATCACGAAGTAATCACCCGCCACGCGCGGTGAGTTGAAGCCCGCCCAGACTCCGGCATTGCCACCGCTTCCGCCGACACTGACGGGAGAGGAGAGCAAACTGAAGTGCGTAACACTGGCCGTCGTGTCCTGCCCATTCTGGGTGACACGAGCGCTGTCGTACGTGAAACCAAACAAACGCTCGGCACTGATGGCAATCTGGCCTTTTTCGCCGAACGATTGTGCCCAAGCGCTCGAACTGGCAAGCATTGCCAGTGCGACGAACGCACACTGAAGAGTTCGTTTCATGACCGGACCAGTACCAGACTCACTTGCACTCGCCAAGTGAGCGAGCCCGCGCCACTTCAGAACAGTACTGGTCCTGACGGCAAATAGCAGTCGAGCTTTCCAAAGGCCCTGCTCGTGAAAAAATGTGACGCGGACACCAACTTCAGACCCGCGCCCAGAGCGTGGCGGATCGCCGTTTGGTTCACTCCGAGCGCGATCATCTTCACTTCCGGCGCTTGAGAGCTCGCTTGCCGCAAGGCATGGCTCAAGAGCGCCTCTCCGCTCGCCGAATCGGACCAAGCTGCCGGACCGATCACGCCGTCTTTCACGTAAAAATAGCCGACCGCGCGCTGCTCGATCTCCAGCTGATAAGCGGGCGTGGCGCGCGCGCGAAAGTACGCATGATCTTGCTCGCGCGCCACGCCACGCACGATTCGATCGATGGCGCTGGTCGTCTTCGGATCGAGCTCGCTGACGCGCGCTTCGTCATGCGCGGCAGGCTCGCTGGCGAGCGGCCCCGTGAACGTGAAAATTGGGCCCGCCGGCATCATGTCGAGCTTCAAATAACTGGCGATCGCTGCAAAATCGATCGACGACCACACGCAGCGCACGGTCGCGCCTTGCTCTGCACCGAGTCGTTCGACGCGCTCGAGCAGCGGCCGACCGATGCCTTGCAACTTGTGCTCGGGCAGGACCCAAAACATGGCCAAGAACCAGATGGAATCGCGCACCGTGGCCGCAGCAATGCCGACGATCTTACCGTCGAGCTCGGCGACTTCGAAGATTCCCGTCTCGAACAGGTGCTCGTAGGCAGGCACGACCGCGGCACGCGTGTAGCTGACGGGCGGCGGCAGACCATGCGCGCGAGCCAGCTCGGCCAAGCTGACCAAAAATACGTCGGCCGCGAGCGGCACTTCCTCGCGCCGCAAGCGACGAAAAATCGGCTTCACGCGGCGGTCGATATCACGAATCCTCCGCGCTTACGAGCCTTCAGGGGACCGCCGCAGAATCCGGATCGAAGCCGGCGCGAGCGGCAATCTGACTCAGATCGACGGCTTCGAATTCACTGCTCGATACCGATTGAACCTGACTGAAGGTGTCCTCTGCCCAGCTCGCGCTCGGCTCTCCTTGGATGTACATGGAGCTGCCGCCATCGGCCAAATACATGCCATAGGTCTTCAACGCCTGCACGATCGCGCGCGATTGGCTGTTGAACTTGCTGGGGATGACGAAGCTCGACTTGATGCGGAAGGCCTGACCCATGGGCGGCAAGCTCGCCGATCCCGTGCCGTTGCCGGTCAAGTGGCGCGCCGGCCAAGTGTACTGCGTGCGGATCTTGCTGCTATCGATGGTGAAGCGCAGCGCATGGTGGATGGCGCCGCTGCTGGCTTCGTCGGCGCGCAGCAAAAGCGGCAGGATCGGGAAACCGGCGGCGTCCGCGGAAGTCCACCCCGCCGGGCGCAGCGCATTCGATTTCAAGTCGAAGTAGGCGGCTCCGAAGATGTTCCAGCCGGCCTTCGGATCGCGGTACGTGTGATACAGCTCCCACAAAGAGCAGGTATCGGCGTCCAACAGCAAAAGGTGATGATCGCCGTAAGGTTGGGCAGAATCGGTGACGATACCCCCTTCGACCAAGGGAGTCGCAGGGATCGGAAATTGCGGCTTGGCGGCGGCGGCGTCAGTACATGGGGAGGTCAGCTGGTGCTGCGCGCCCACTGCGCAGTCGGCCTCCTGCGTCGGATCCCAATCCAAATCCGTGTCCGTCGTCGTGAACGTCGCGGTCTGCCAGGCGATCGTCTTGCCGTGCACCACATTGTAGGGAATGCCGTAGTACTCCGCGGATTGGGGATCGACGGTGGTGCCGAGATCGAGATGGATGTTGTGCGCGCCCACGGCCTTCATGAATTCGCCGCTGCTCTCGTGCGCGGGGAAGCCGGCGATCGGAGTGTTGAAAAGATGATTGTTCGGCAAAATGGCGCAGCCCGCCAGGGTCGGCGTATCGCCGCTCGTGCTCGGCATGCCCGCTTGTTCGGCCTGCGTGCTCCCGCCGCCGTTCGCGCTGGCGCCGCCATTCGTGCTCGCGCCGCCGTTCGTCGCGGGTTGCCCGCTTTGGTTGCCTGCGCCTGCCGTCATCGTGCCGTCGCCCGCTGCGCCCGCCGTAGTCCCGGACGAAGCTCCGGCTGCACCGGTGGGATTGCCTGTCGCGTCGCTGCTGCTTCCGCACGCGCTACCCAGCAGAAGCAACGACAACACCGCGGCGCCACGGCCGATTGCCCTAGAACGCATCTCTACAAAGTGTCACGGCCGATTCGCGCTGCCAATCCCACGGTGTGGGATGCGCGGAAATCGTGCTAGAAAAAAGCCCGATCATGACCAGCACGGACAGCCGCGCCAATTGCAAAGATGATTGCGAAGCATTGATGAGCGCGCTCTTGCCCGTCGCCGAGCAAATGTTGACCGAGCATCGCGTGCTCCATCCGTTCGGCTGCACTCTTTCGGTGAGTGACCAGATCGTGCAAGTGGGCGGCTTCAGCGCCCCACCGCCGGCCGATGACGCACGCCTGATCCGTGAATTCCGCGAGAGCTTCCGTGACGGCGCCGCGCGTGGGGAACTCAAGGCGACTGCACTCTCTTACTCCGCGAAGACTGCGGTGCCGGGCCGGCGCGCGACTCAAGATGCCGTGTTCGTGCACCTGAATCACCGCGATAAGTATTCGATCGTGGTCACCTTTCCCTATCACTTCGGCGGAGCGGGCGAACTCGTGATCGAAGAGCCATTCGCCAATGACGGCGAGTACGACGTATTTTGATCGGCCGCGGCCAGCGAGGAGCCGCAGCCGGTGTACATGACTCGTTCCGTCGAGCGACCTTCCAAGAGCCCAGCAGAACGCCTGCTATCGTTCGGGTAGTTGTTCGGCGTAGCCGCGTCGCGCCGTCGCCAGACGGTCCAGTACGGTTCGTACGAGTTCAGGCGTGGCGCGCTCGGGTACGCCTGAGTCGAACGGCGGCTCCGGATCGTACTCCAGTCCTAGCTGGATGGCCCTCGCCAATTGTTCACCGCCTAGCTCGGCGGTCAGGCGCAGCGCGAAGTCAATGCCTGCGGTGACGCCACCTGCAGTGATGCGATTGCGATCGACGACCACGCGATTACGAACGGGAATCGCACCACAGCGGGGAAGAAATTCGTGGTAGGCCCAGTGAGTCGTGGCGCGATAACCCTCGAGTAGTCCAGCGGCTCCGAGCAGCAATGATCCGGTGCACACTGCGGTCACGTAGCGGGCGGTGGCCGCCTGACGACGTACGAATTCCAGCACTTCCGGATCGCGCAGCAGCGGTACGAGGCCGTTGCCACCAGGAACGAAAAGCACGTCCGCGGGCGCGGCTTTCGCCAAAGTCGTGTTGGGCGAAAGCACCAACCCGGTGCCCGAAGCGACGGCGTCCAAGGATTTCCAAGCCAGCTCGACCTCTGCTCCGGGCAGGCGAGTGAGCACCTCGTATGGAGCGGTGAGATCCAGCTGAGTCAAATTCGGGAAAAGCAACATTGCGATACGAATCGTCATCACATACCTCCGCTGCTGAATTTTCTCGAGGGTACGCCCGTTTGTCCTGGCAGAAATGCCAGACAACATTCAAATTCTGCCAGTGCGAGTCATCCTGGTCGGTTTCGACGGTGCGCAGGGGCTGGATGTCTTCGGCCCAGCCGAAGTGTTTGCCGCGGCCAACCGCAGCTTGGGGCGAAGCGAGTATCGCGTGGTGCTGGCGGCCGTCGGGGGCGGGCGAGTGCGCTCCACCTCTGGAATTGGTGTGCAGTCGCAAGCGCTCGAGCGCCTCGTGCCACGAAGGCAGGACACCGTGCTGGTGGTCGGAGGAGAACGGCAAGCCATCCGCGCCGCAATTGCGTCGGCGCCCTTGCGACGCTGGCTGACGCGTGCCGCGCGTTGCGTTCGGCGCTTCGGCTCGGTGTGCTCGGGCGCATTCGTCTTGGCGGCTGCTGGTTTACTGGATGGCCGGCGCGCCGCGACCCACTGGTCCGTGTGCCGTGAGCTTTCGCTATTTCGCCCGCAGATCTCGGTCGATGCGGACGCCATCTTCGTGCGAGACGGAAGCGTCTGGACCTCGGCGGGGGTGACCACGGGTATCGACATGGCGCTCGCGTTGGTGGAGGAAGACTGCGGTCGCGGCGTGGCTGATTCTGCCGCTGCGCGGCTCGTCGTGTACGCGCGGCGCCCCGGCTTTCAGTCGCAGTTCAGCGAAACCCTGATCGCGCAAAGTGAATCTTCCGACAGCCTAGCTCGCGGGCTCGAGCTGATTCGCCGCAGGCCCACGGCCAAGCTCTCCGTAATCGAGCTGGCGCACGCGGTGGGCATGTCCGTGCGCTCGTTGCACCGGCGTTGCAGGGAAGAGTTCGGCGCGACCCCCGCGAAGTTGATCGAGCGTCTACGCACCGAAAACGCCCGCCTACTGATCTCGACTACGCCGCTCGAAGCCAAGGTCGTCGCTGCGCGTTCAGGCTTCGAAAATCCCGCGCGCATGGCGCGTGCATTTCGCCGCACCCTGGGCATGAGTCCGCGCGCCTATCGCGCGCTCTTCGCCGAGAGGACCCCGAGCGCGACCGCCCCGGACGTGCTCGGGAAAAAACGCCAAAAGCGCTCCGTGCAGGCGTGATAAGAGGCTAAGGATGTTGCTTTCGCCGCGGCTTCGCCAAGGAGTTCAATCCTTGGCGTTGGCGTTGCTCATGGCCGGTATCACCACGGCTGCGGTCAAAGTTTTCGGCTGGAAGTTCTGGCCTCGTTCAGTGGCAGCGAGACACACGATCGCCCCAAAATCTCGTGTCCGTTCGTTGTCGAACGATCAGCGACTGGTGGCGGTGTCGGCCGAGCCGCCTCTGGTTGCCGCGCCAAGAGCCAGCAGCTCGGCCGTGACCGTGCGTCACCATCTGTCGCCGGGCGAGATGTTTGCAGCGGCGAAGGTCGCTCGTGAAAGAGGCGATACGGCTGAAGCCCTGCGGCTATCCCAGCAAATAGAGGAGTTTTTTCCCAATTCCCCCGAGGGTATCAACAGCCACGTGACGCTCGGCATGCTCTATCTCACGCTCGATCGGGCGGAGCTCGCGTTGCTGGAATTTGCGACCTTCCGGCGTGTTGGGTCCCCGGAATTGAAGGCCGAGGCTTACTTTGGCCAAGCTCGAGCTTTGAGAAAGCTTGCCCGATACGACGATGAACGCACCGTGCTCGAGGAGCTCATCGCAAGTTATCCTCGTTCGGTCTACGTTGCCGCCGCCCGCGCCCGCCTTGCCGAGCTAGCCACGGACGCAGGAGCGCATTGAAAGATGGAAGTGTTCGTCTACGCCCCGGAGCAATTCGAGAACTTGTGCGTGCTCGCGCGCACGCTCGAGGTGTTTGGTTTCGAGCGCTGCCACGTGTTCGATCCGCATCGCATCGTCCGCGATCGCTACGGTAAATCGTATGGTCAAAAGCTCCGAACCGTATCGGCGGGCGCGTTCTCCAAGATCGCTTGGTTGCGGTTGGAAGCGGACCCGCTGACGTTCCTACGCAGTTACCCAGGGCGTCGCGTCGCCACCGTGCCCCGCCAAAGCGCCACTTCGTTGCATCACTTTCGCTTCCGGCAGTCCGACCTACTCGTCATCGGTGCGGAGGGACGCGGGTTGGATGCAGCGGTTCTGACCCAGTGCCAAGTGCAAGTGACGATCCCTCAGGTTGGAATCACCGAAAGCCTCAACGTGGCGGTTGCATCCGGTATCGTCCTGGCGGAGTTCAAGCGGCAACAAAGCCTGTCCTTGCTGGAAACTGACGACACTTGATCGGCCTGCGCTCCTCTGACGGGCTCATTCGCAACGGGCCGAGCGGTCCGGAGAGGCTTAGTCCAGCGACAGCTGAGCGTGTTCCAGCAAATAGGTCGCGATCTGCATCACCAGTGCTTCGCTCGCCGGAGACGAGTCGTTGGCCAGGACGGCAATGCCCACGCCTTGCTCGAGATGCACGGTGATCAACACGTCTCGAACGAGAAAGTCCCAAAAAACCAAATCGGCGCCACCCACGCGATCGCGCGCTTCCCCGCCGAAAGCGTCCTGAACCATGTCCGCGCACTTACGCAAACGGACACGATCCCAGGCCTCGCACAGCCACGCCTTGAGGCGACCGTCCGGGCCGCGATCCGCGCGTATTGCTGTCATGCTCAGGCCATGCGCCGGGAAAGAGTGTTCAGGGTTGGCCCCAAACCGAGCTCGCCAGGATCGGGAATGCCGAGCCTTGGGGATCTGGAGTGAGCTCCGCCTGACGGAGCTCCTCCTCGAGCGCCGAGATTTCGTCGTGGACGCTCATCGCTGCTTCAGCCGTCGACCGCGGCGAACCACGCTTCCGCGATCGCGTACAAATCGTCTTCGCTGATCGCGTCACCTTCTGGGACGCCATTGGCGGCGCCGAAAGAATAGACGACGCGGCCTACCGGAATACCGGCGAGCAGCACGGTATAGCTATCCTCGGACAGCGGCTGGATGCTGTATGTCTTGTTGGCAAAAGTGACGGTTTTGTTCGAAGTATCGGCGACTGCGGCCTGGATCGTCATGGCGGCGCACTTTACACGAAGAGGGCCGGTGCGCAGGCTGAAAAGCAGCGAGCCGGAAAGTGAGCGCACAAATCGGTCTCGGTGACGGATCGAGCGCAGCAAGCTGTCACGCCCCGCCTCGGCAGTGCAGCCGATTTTCATGCTGGATATTCACGGCATGGCGCGTGCAGTGCGTGCCAGCGTGACTTGCTTTGCGCGCGGAGCGCGCCGCGCGATTCCACTGCTTGTCGTCTCCGTATTCTGGAGCTCGGCTGCGTTCGCTGCCGACCCTTTGAATTCGAACAACCGCCCGGATGAACAGCCCGCGCCGATCACGGCACCACCGGATGCTCGACACCCAGACGATGAAGGTCCCCGCACCGAAGTGAACGTGGTGCCGGTGCTCGGTGGCAGCACCGATCTAGGCTTCGGCGGCGGATATTTCGCCGGTTTTGCGCGCGTTCGGAAAGGGGCGGTCCCGTATATTTGGAATATCGACTCTTCGGGATTGATCACTTTCAAATACAGTGAGCGCTCCGGCTTCACGAGCCCTTACCAGGACTTGTACGCGCGCTTGACCATCCCTCGGCTGTTCGGTTCGCCGCTGCGGCTCGAAGTCAGGCCGTCATATACCTGGGAAAGCATCGACTACTTCGGGATGGGCAACGCCTCGTCGCGACAAAACGCAGACGACAATCCGAACCCGGACTACTCGAAGTATCAACGGGGGCATCCGCAATTCGACGTCGATGTGCGCGTGCGCATCGTCGATCACTTGGGAGGCCGGGTCGGCTTTCGCTACATCTACAATGCGATTCGGGTGCCTGAGGATTCGCAGCTGGCAGAAGATCTGCAGAACGGCAGCGCCGAGGTGAAGCAGCTGATCGGTGGCACCGAGTCGCATTCGGTGGCGCTATTCAAGTATGGGATCCAGTTCGACACTCGTGACAACGAGACTTCGACGCACAGCGGTACGTTCGATACCCTGGACCTAAAGTTGAGCCCGGGCGGAACCGAGGCATTCCCCTACAGCTACGCCGAGGCTACCCTCAACCTGCGCGGGTTCGTGCCCCTCGGCAGCAAGCGGGTGACGCTCGCCGTGCGCGCCGTGGGCGACTGGATGTTCGGCAACGTGCCCTTCTACGAGCTAGCTCGGTTCGATGACACCTATGCGCTCGGCGGCACGACCGGCGTCCGCGGTGTGCCGGCGCAGCGCTATTACGGCAAGCGAAAGGTGCTCGGCAACCTCGAGCTACGGCTGGAAGTCGCGAAGTTTCGGGCTTTGGGAAAAGCGCTCGCGCTGGGGGCGGTGCCGTTCTTCGACGCGGGTCGAGTGTGGGCGGACAGTGATGCGCAGCCGGAACTCGACGGACAAGGGCTCGGCATCAAGTACGGCTACGGCGCCGGCCTGCGTCTTCAGTCCGGTTCCTCGTTCGTGGTCCGGCTGGATGTCGCAGCTTCGCCCGATGCCAACCCGGTCAGCGGCTATTTTTCCGCGGGGCAGATGTTTTGATCAATAGCCGACGTCGACTTCGTCGTCGTGCTTGCGTGGAACTGCGCTCGGTCGCACGGCTGCCGCGGTCGCGATCGGTGCTCGATGTAAGCCGGTCGCCGTGCGCTGGGAGCGCGCCTGAGCCGAGGCAGTGCCACTCGCTGCAGCCGCCCCTGGAGCGACGGTAGGGGAGAGCGCATCGAGATCGATAACGGGCGCGGTTTTGGTGCCGGGCGAGGCGGCGGCGTGTGCAGCCTGAACCTCCGGTGCCCCGACCGGGGCTGTCGCTGTACCGAGCATGCCTGCGCGCTGCTGAAGGAACAGGAACGCACCGCCCGCGGCCAGTGCCAGGAAGGCGAGCACGCCCGCCACTTTGTACTTTCTGCCGGGCCGGAGGGTCGCAAGCTCTTCGTTGTAGAGCGTGGCTGGCGAGCTAGTCCGTACATCGGAGGCCTTCAACCCGCGTCCGGTCATCGCGCCGCGCGTCATGCGCTGGCCGGGTCCGCTGGATGAGGTTTGCATCTCGCCGTTGCTGGGCGGAAAGACACTTTGGATCTCGACCTCGAACTCGGGGCACTCGAGCCCTGCGTTCTTGAGGGCGTGGTAGCAACGCTCGGCGGAGATGCGCGAGCGGCGTGGCGCGAAAGGATACAGAGCGATGGCAAGCTCTGCGATATTCCCGTAGCGCTTGCTGACGTCTTTCTCCAGGCAGCGCAGGATGACGTCTTCGAGCTCGACGGGTGCATCTTCGACCAGTTCGCGGAGCGGCACCGGATCATGCTCCAGGATCGCGGCGCTCAGCTGCATCAACGATGGCTCGTTGAAGGCGACCGTGCCGGTGAGCAGCTCGAACAGCACACAGCCGAGCGACCAGATGTCCGTACGCGGATCGACCTGATCGGACGACCGGATTTGCTCCGGTGACATGTATACCGGCGAGCCGAGCGGCATCATCGTGCGGACGAAGCCACGCTTCCCGCCCGGCGCGAGCGCCACTTTAGAGATGCCGAAGTCGAGGATCTTGATGAAGTCCAAACCCTGCGCGTGCTTGGTCAGGAACAGATTCTCGGGCTTGATGTCGCGATGAACCACGCCGCTGGCGTGCGCCGCCGCGAGCGCCTCGCAGGCTTGCATCACGTATTCGACGGCGACCTTGATCGGCAGTGGCCCGCGTTCTTGCAAGACGTCGGCGAGGTCCTGCCCGGCGAGGTGTTCCATGACGATGAACGGGACGCCATCAGGCAGCACGCCCACGTCGAACACGCGCGCCACGTGCTCGCTGCGAATCTTGGCGGCGGCACGCGCTTCGCGCGCGAAGCGTTCGACCAATTCTTCGATCTGCAACGCTTCGGGCCGCAAGAACTTGAGCGCAACGACCTCACCGAGCTCGACGTGCATGGCCGATACGACGTAGCCCATGCCGCCAGAACCGATCAGCTTTACTACCTCGTACTTCCCAGCGATCAGATCGCCCGGAGCGAAAGGCATCTCAATCGATTGCTCGGAGAGTTGCAGGCCGCTCGTGGGGGAGCTCAGGTGCGTCGCGCGGTTGGTCCGTTTTGCCGGTGTTACCATCAGCCTCACTGGCGAAATACGCACATTTTGCGGGGATGTTTAGCTATGGAGTGCACGGAGTGTAGGTGCCGCTCATGGTTTGGCTCTTGATGTCGAAGAGCAGCCCGGAGCTGACGTAGGTTGGTTTCGCCGTCGTGCCGCCAATGCACCACATCTCGAGAGTGCCACCCACAACAGCGCCGTTGGCGTCCCAGTCGAGCGCGCCAAAGGTTCCAATTGTCGTGATCTTCTGGCCAGCCGTGAGTTTTTGGAAGGCGGGCAGCACGTTCGGTCCGGTCGCATTCAGCTTGGTCGGACCACCAGCGAGTTTACGCAGACCGGCTGCCACACTCGCTCCCGAGACGGGTTCGGTGTGGGTCGCTGCGAGAGCCAGGCCGATAGCGTAGGCAGCGTCATGCGCCGGCCCCAAACCGGAATTTTCCGCCGAGGTCACGTTGTAGCGGATCATGTAGTCTTGCTTGAAGAGTTCGTAGGTCTCGGCAGATTCCGAGCCGGTCGGACCGGCATTGAGGCCCGTGCCACGCACGCGGCGCGCCAAGTCGTGCGTGTTGTTGGTCGCCGCGTCGGTCAGCTCCTGCACGCGGTTCGAATCGATCAACACGTAATAGGGGCGCGGCGTGAGGTCCATCTGGTTGTCGTTCTTGGGCCACTGCGCCTCGAGCGGCACCATCACCTTGGTGATGGATTCCGCGGTGCCCGCGAGCACGATGATGTCGGGCAAGAAACTGAGGTATTTGTCGACCAACGCTTGCTGATCGGCGTCCGCTCCATTGTACGGACTGATCTGTACGTTCTCGTTGCCGGCCAACGACCTGCCGTTGATTTTCAAGTCATTGAGCGCGGTGCGAGTGCCGATGCCCAGCGCGTCGTTGCGGAACACGATCCCGAGCTTGATCAGCTTTACCGCGCGATCCGCCTTCAGCTGCGTCTCCAGCACACCAATTTGATTGATCATCAGCGGTGCGCGCTGAACGTCCGAGGGCACCATCAGCCAGGTCAGGTCGTTGTCAGAGAGGGAGGCGATGCTGGATGCGACCCCGGTCGGGCTCATCACCACCGTGCCGCCTGCCACGCTCACTTTGGTCGACACGTCGAGCGTATCCTGGCTGGTGTTCGGCCCGACGATCGCCGGCACGTGCAAATCATTCACCAAGTGATTGGCAGCGCGAACCAAGTTCGTCGACTCGTCACACGAAATCATGACCAACGGCCGTGCGTTCGCCGAGGTGCTGCCTGCAGGCACGCCGCCGGCTACGTTGATCTGTTCGATCCCGAGCGCCGCCGCCTTTTGGCGCTGCAAATTGGTGGCCGCGGTCGGACCCTTGGTGGAAAACAGCGAGCCGACGAAGATGGCTTGGTTGTTGGTGTAGTCACCAGTGATGCCATCGCAATCCTCGCTGAGCAGCTTCACGCAATGGGGCACCGGGGTCTTGATGCATGTCCCAGCGACGACGGCCTTCGCTCCGCCTTCACCGATCGCTCCCTCGCTGAATCGATCCGTACATTCCTGGTTCGTCGTGCAGTCGCCGAGATCGACTTCACCACCCGACCCGCCCTCGCCAGCTTGCGCTTCGGGCGTCGCGCCGGTACCGCCCTCCGGAGTTTCTGGCTTGCCAGCGCTGCCGCCGTTCGACAAGCCGCCCTCGCCGGACGAGCCGGCGGAATTCGCCATTTGGTCGCTGACCTGGATCTTGTCGAGGCCGACGATCGCGTTGCAGCCGACGAGCAAAAAAAGCGTCAGTCCGAGCGCGCTGCCGGCCTGATTGAGGACTCGAGTTGAAGTCATGCCGTTGATCCTGTCTCTGCGCCGAAGTCCGGCGTGCACCCTGCAACGGCTTAAGCGTCGGCGTTGATAAGCCGTTGGTGTCTCCAAGTAAGACGGTTCCCTGATCTGATCTGGGAGATTTCCCCACGTTGGCGGCAAACGGCGCCTAGGGAAGTTCGGCTGAGAGAAAGGATTGCAATGACATCGCGTCGACAACATCCCTCGTGGTCTCGGATCACCATTGCGGCGCTCGGCACTGGCGTGCTGCAGCTGAGCCTACTGGGCGTGGCCCACGCCGAAGAGGACTCGGCTACCGAAATTGCGGCTGCGCGAACGCTCGCCGTGGATGGTCTCAAACTCGCCCAAGCGGGCAAGTGTGACGAAGCCATCCCCAAGCTGGAGCGTTCCGAAAAGCTGCATCACTCCGCGATCGTATTGAGTCGCCTCGGCGAATGCCAGGTGAGCCAGGGCAAGCTCGTGGAAGGGACCGAGATGCTGCGCAAGGTTTTGCGCGAGCCGCTGCCAGCGAATCCAACCCCCGCCGCGAGCAAAGCGTACGAGCGCGCCCAGACGGTGCTCGATGCTGCCAAGCCGAGGATTGCCGGGCTCACGGTTTCCGTTACTGCGCCGCCCGGCGCTGAATTGCGTCTGACCGTCGACGGCGTGGTCGTGGCAAATACGCTGGTCGACAGCGAGTTGCCAGCCGATCCCGGCGACCATCTCGTGGAAGCGAGCGCGCCCGGCTGTTTGAAGGCGACCGCACGCGTCAGCTTGGCTTCGGCCGACAAGAAGACCGTCACCCTCAAGCTAGAAGCGGACCCGAACGCGCCAGCGACGGCCCCGCTCAACTCGGGACCAGAAGCAAAGCCCGTACTGGCGGCGCAGGCCGCTCCGGCCGTCGCCGCCTCGGCCCCGAGCGCTCCGCCGCAGGCCCCGCGGAAGGCGCCCAGTCGAGCGCCTGCGTACGTGTCCTGGGGCGTGGGCTTGGTGGGCGTCGGTGTCGGCACTGCGTTCGGTATCATGGCGATGAACGCCAAGCACGATCTCGACGGGACCTGTCAGAGCAATAGCTGCCCGCCGAGCAGCAGTGGGGACGTCGATTCGGCCAAACAGAAAGGCAATATCTCCACTATCGGCTTTGCGGTGGGCGGAGCGGGCCTGGTGCTCGGCACCATTCTTTATTTTTCGATTGGCAGCGGGTCGTCCGAGGCTCACGCCAGCGCGCCCGCCCGTAGTTTCGCCGGTCTTCAGCGCGGCAGAGCGATGATTGGTCCAGGCAGTGTGCAGCTCGCCGCCGATTTCTGAGCGCGTTCGAAAGCTCGCGGCCGGAGCCATCACGGCCGCGCTGCTCGCAGCTGCGGGCTCTGCCCGCGCGGCTGGCAAGCAAGGCGAGTTCATTCAGACCGATACCCTCGGCATGACTCTCGTCACGCGCGATCTGGACCACCACACCACACGCACCGTCGAGGACGTGGTGAACCTGTCCGAGTTCGTCGGGCTACACGGCTACGTGGTCGATCGCGTACGGCTGGGCGCGAACCTGCAGCTCACCGAGCGTTTGTGGCCCGAGCCCGCGCCGGGCGCGCGCATCCAGCGCTTCGCTGTGTTGCCGCAAATCGGTTGGAACTTCTATGACCCTTTCTTCACTGCTCTGGTGTTCGGCTTTGCGCCGCGCACCGAGGGCAAAGAGCACCTGAATCTATCGTTGCAAGTGGTGCTGGGTGTGAGCGTGCCGATCTCGAAGAGAGTACGCTTGAGTCTCGCGGGCGAGGTGCCGTGGACGTTTTACGATCGCCATTTGGTCGGCTTCACCGCGCTGACCGGCATTGCCATTCGCCTCTAAGGAGCGCCGTCAGTCGCGCGGCCCTCGCGCCTCAGTCTTCTTTGATGAAGTTGGTCTTCAGCTGGGTTCCGGAGACCGTTCGCTGACGGTCGAGCTCGGGCCTGCTGGGAGAGGCGGCGCGGGCGGGTAGCAAGATTTTTGTCGAACTGACCGGCGGCGGCGGGTAGTGGGTGGACGACGCGCGGGGCGCCAGGGACGGTGGCCAAACATCGAACCTAGGCAGCGGGGCCGCGGCCATGCTCTTGCTCGTGATGTTCGAAGCCAAGTGCCCTTGATCCTCACGCCAGGCACGCACGGTCAAGATCGCCGTCAGAGTGGTTGGCAACAGCACGCTCAGCGAGCCGAAGAAACGCGTCATGAAGCCACCCAACACGGCGCAGCCGATGAAGGCGAGCAACGCGCTGGCGACGGGTAGCAAGCGGGAGCGCGGCTTTCGGTCGCGCTTGCTCGGGCGCACGAGTTTGCTGAACAAATGATCGACGACGTCAATCACGACGTGAGTCAGGTTGCCGGTCATGACCGTGGTCGGACAAGAGCCGTATAGGGACTCGCGCATCAGCGCATTCTGAAAGCCCATGGCTGCCACCGCGCAACCGCCGCCCAAGAGCAGGTGCAAATGCCAGCTCTCGTGCAACAGCCCGGTCAAAAAGTCGCTGGCGCTGAAGGCGGCCAGCGCCAGGGTCACCAGCGCCAGGAGCCCGGTGAGCGCCCTGCGCCCATTGCGGCGGAGCAGGCGTGCAACGAGGGTTGCCGTGGCGACCGACGCCACGAATACGGGCAACATCCACAAGCGTGTGACGTGATCGTTCGGGTGACCCGAAGAGAAAGCAATCGCGTCGCCCACGATCTCTCCGGTCAGGTGCGCAGGAAACAAGCCGATCAGGGAGGCAAAGCCAGCGGCATCGACATAGCCTGCTACGGCGCTCAGCAAAGCCGAGTGCAGATGCATACTCGTGCCAGGCATGATGCTGCCGATGGCATTGCTCGGCACCATGCTCGGACGCGTCGGTGGATTGAACCCGGGCTGCGAAGCGCGAACTTCGGCCGGTTGCTCAGCGGAGTGTCCAGGGTCGATGTTGCGGAGTGGAAGCACGCGGAAGGAAGAACGGTCATCCGCGGACAGACTTGCGCTTCCAACCCGTCCTTCCCCTGTCGGTATTCGCCGCCAGCGGCTCGGAACCCAAAAAAATCAATCACGTGGGGCATCGCGCAGCATCCGAAAAAAAATCGCTGAGCCCGCGCAGCTCAGCGAGAGAAGCGCGCGAAACGAAGAAAAATCCCGTGCGCTCGAAAACCACATTTGCCTAGACACGCGCCTCGATGCGCCGCCTCTTAGTCATCCCCGAGGGTGACGAGCGAACCAGCAGCGGCGAGAACAAACTGGGTATCTGGTTCCTGCCTCGAACGCGCTTCCCACCCGATCGCACGAAACGCCGAGGCGCCCCGCTGCGGTCGGGCGGCAACTGCGTTTGCTCGCTTGCTTGGAGCAAACGCACGAAAAACCTTCGCCCCAAACCCCAACCCAGAGACGGACACAGCGGGAAGCGCGGGCCGAGTTCAGCGCCGCTCAATTCAGCTTGCTTGCGCGGTTGGCTTCCAATAGCAAGATGAGCGATGAGCGGAGCGACGGACTCGAAGAGCGACCCCAACGCCTGGGCAACGAACCCCAATCAGCCGCCCGCGTTCAAAAAGATTTGGGCCGCTGCTCTCGCCGTATCGTGTGGCGTTCTGTACTTCTTGGCGTTTCCGGGCATGGACCTTTGGCCGCTCGGTTTCGTGGCGTTGGTCCCGCTGCGTCTTGCTCTGCTCGGTCAAACCCCCAAGCGCGCATTTTGGCTCGGCTGGCTCAGCGGGCTGACCATGATTTCGCTCGGCTTCTACTGGATGGTCGACATGATGCGGCAGTTCAGCGGCTTCTCCACGCCGATTTGCGCGTTGATGTTGCTGATCGTGAACGCCTTCCAGGCAGGGCGCATGGGGTTGTTCGCCTGGCTGTTCGTGCGCGGTGAACGCCGATTTTCTGCCGGTTTGGTTTGGTTGTGCGCCCTCGTCACGAGCGAACTAGTTTTCCCCGTGTTGTTCTTTTGGTCATTCGGGGCCGTGGTGCATGGTCAGCCCGTGCTCACCCAGTTGGCCGAGATCGGGGGGATCTACGCGGTGGCGCTCGTGATGGCAGCGGCCAACTTCGGGCTCGCCGAATTTGCCGTGGCTCGGATTTCGAGGCGACCAGCCAATGTTCGTGCCGCGCTGCCTTACCTGCTCGTGCCGGTCGCGGCCGCGCTCTACGGGGTGCTGCGCATGCATCAGGTCGATGCTCGCGTGGCAGCGGCGCCCAAAGCACAGGTCGGATTGGTTCAGGCCAACATGAGCCTCACCGGCAAACGCAGTCAGCCCAACGAAGGCATGCGCCGCCACTTGTCCGCCACGAGGGCGCTCACCGCGCAACGGCCTCTGGATCTGGTGATCTGGAGCGAGACATCGGTCATGGGCGCGATGCGCGAAGACGAAGCCAACGCGATCATCCCCCGTGCTTTCGCGGCGCGCTTGCACGTGCCACTTTTGTTTGGCGCGGTGTTGGTCAAGAAAGTCAGTGACGCGCGCGAGTATGCCTACTTCAATTCCGCGCTGATTACCGATGAAAGCGGGCAAGTGCACGGCCGCTACGACAAGCAGGAACTCGTGCCCTTCAGCGAGCACATGCCGCTCGGCCGCGAGATCCCCAAGCTATACGAGATTTCGCCGAACTCCGGCGCGTTCGAGCCCGGCGAATCGGACGCGCCGCTGCCCCTCGGAGAGCATCGCATCGCAACCCTGATTTGCAACGACGATGCGGTGCCTGCGCTGGCCAATCGCGTGACCAGAGATCCGAACACCGATCTGCTCGCAAACCTCACCAACGACGCTTGGTTCGGTGACACCACCGAGCCCTGGATCCACTTGGCCTTGGCAAAATTCCGAGCCATCGAACACCGGCGCTTCTTCGTGCGTTCGACCAACAGCGGCGTGAGTGCTTTCATCGACCCGGTTGGCCGGGTACTCGCCGCTAGCCAGCCCTTCAAGGAAGAGACTCTCGTGCATGAGATCGCCTGGTTGCGGGGGCGCACTGCGTACGAGCTGCTGGGCAGTTATCCGTATTGGCTCGCGGCCTTGTTCGCGGTGTATGCCGCCTTCGGTCGACGTAAACGCCAGGCTCCCGCCCCCGCCAGCTGAGCGCCGTTTCAGACCTCTTTGGCCTCGAAGCGCGGCTTGATTTGCTGGTTCACGAACTCACCAATCGAGCGCGCTCGGAGCATCAGGCGATACGCCGCGATCGGGACATGCAGGTAGCGATAGCTGCGCCCGCTGCAGAATTCGATCTCGAGCTCGCAGGTTTTTTGGTCGTAACCAACTGCCCTCACACTGCTCGACTCCACGGCAATGCGTTCCATGCCGTACCGGTGTAGCATGGCACGATGTCGAACGTTGCTCCGCTCAGTTTGCTGTCAGCCGTAGTCGCCTTGGATTCGACTCTCGACAACTGGTCGCTGCTCGAGCCGGCCGGGGGGCTACGGCGCAGCTGCCGGCAGCCAGTGGTCTTCGAGCGTCAGTTCTCGACGGTTCCGTTGGTTCACGTCGGCTTGGTCGGCATCGACGCCAGCAAGGAAGACAACTTGCGGCTGAGCGTTCGCGCGGAGAGCATCACCGAGTACGGCTTCGTGCTCCGCGTCGAGACTTGGCTAAATACCAAGATTTGGTCGGTAGAGGTCTCTTGGTTGGCAATCGGTAGCTGAGCCGCTCTGAGCGGAGCCCCCAAGCTCCCGAGGACTCGCACTCGCACTCGCGCTCGCGCCGGCCTAGCTCAGCGCTTGTTCAAAGCGCGTAACGCGCCCGGGCGTACCGTTGGCGCTTCCGAATCGGACTTGGCGAAGCGCTGACTATCGGCATCATCTTCCTCGAGGGCTGCATCAGCTTGCGCGTGGGTACCGACGCGCCACGTTCCGCTCGGGTATTGGGGGCGCGCAGTGTCGAGAATGGCAGCCGCGCTGATCTCGCGATCGATGCGGGGTAATGCCGGCGGCGCGGGGATGGTTGGTTCTAGAAGCCAATCAAGTGTTGGGTGGGCCATGGGGGACTCGGTTGGGAATCTTAATGCTGCCGGCTTTCGGTTACGGCTCCGTGTCGGGGACTATTCCATTGCGCAAACTTCGGCGCCTTAAATAAGTAAACCGGTCGATTTTTTTTAGCGTACTCGGGCGGCGGAACCCGCCGCCTGTACAGGGTTTCAGCTGATGTTTGGCGCGGGTTTCGCGCCCTTCGCACTTCGCACGGCGCCGCCGCATTCAACCAAATGGTTGACTGGCGGCGCTCGCCGATCGAGATTCAACCAAATGGTTGAATCGGGTGCGTACGACCTGGATCTGATCTTCCACGCCCTGAGCGATCCGACGAGACGCGCGATTTTGAGGACGTTGACGCGCCACGAGCGGCCGATCACTTCGATCGCGAAGCCTTTCGAGATGTCACTGGCCGCAGTCTCCAAACACGTGAAGGTGCTGGAACGTGCGCGCTTGGTGCACCGCACTCGACGCGGCAGCTTTTCGTACCTGAGCCTGAATGGCAAGGCGATGGTGACCGCGGGGCAATGGATCGACCACTACCGCACGATCTGGGAAGAGCGGCTGGAGAATTTGGCCAAGCTAATGGAGAAGGATTGAACGAAAGTGGACGATGACGAGTTGTGCGTGAACAAGTGGAGCCGCGCGGAGCGCGACGCGGTGTACGCCGCCTGGACCGAACCGGAAATCATGCGGCGTTGGTTTTTCCGCGCGATCTCGAACTGGTCTCGGCAGAAGCCGACGTTCGTGTGGGAGGTCAGTTTCGCGCCGTGGTGAGCAATGGCAGCCAGACGTTCACCGTGCACGGTACTTACCGTGAAGTAGTACCCGGTCAGCGGCTGGTATTCAGTCACCAGTGGCAGGAGCACGACGCGTCCTCGACCTTGGTCACCGTGGAGTTTTCGGATCGCGATGGCGGCACTTTGGTGTCGCTCACGCATCAAGGCTTCCGCGATCGACAATCCATCGAAGGTTATCGAAGCGGTTGGCAAAGCACGTTCGACAACCTCGTCTTATACCTTTCGGGCGCAACTACGGCAGGAAAGGCCGCGCTCGACGGTCTGCCGACGACCCGCCTGTCGGAGTTGCCGATCGCCTATTTCGACGGCCGACACGACTACGACCACGCGCCGACGGATACTTCATTGCTCTGAGTTCCGACCGCTCATTCCAAAGTGTGGGGCCGACCGCGGCCGTCGTCCGCCAACGAGCCAAGCCGCGGCAGCGAGTCAGGCGCGGGTCCCGCGGGCGTTCCACGCGCAGGATGGCGGATCTGCTGGGCTAGCGCCCGCCGCTCTCGACACCGGCTCGCCCCCTTGTTAAGCCCGGGCCCATGAGCACCCAGCGAAAACTGTTCGTCGAAGACATCCAGACTGCCGGAAAGCGCGTGATCGTGCGCGTCGATTTCAACGTGCCGCTGAAAGACGGCAAGGTGGAGAGCGATAAGCGTCTGAAAGAGTCCCTGCCGACGATCAAGTACCTCAAGGAAAAAGGCGCCAAGGTGATCTTGATGTCCCACTTGGGGCGTCCGGACGGGAAGCGCAGCCCGGAGTTCAGCTTGCGTCCGGTGGCGGATGCGTTGGCCGCGCTGCTCGGCTCGCCCGTCTCCTTCGCCGATGATTGCGTGGGCGAGGCGGCCGAGAAGGCCGTTGCCGCGCTCAACGGTGGTGACGTGCTGCTGCTCGAGAACCTGCGCTTTCATGCCCAGGAAGAAGCCAATGATCCTGCCTTCGCCAAGCAGCTCGCCTCGCTCGCAGACCTGTACGTGAACGACGCGTTCGGCAGCGCCCACCGCGCGCACGCCTCGACCGAGGGCATCACCAAGTTCGTGCCCCAAGCGGCCTCTGGCTACCTGATGAAGAAGGAGCTGGACTACCTGGGTGGCGCGTTGGCGGAGCCGAAGCGCCCGTTCGTGGCGATCATCGGCGGCTCCAAGGTCTCCGGCAAGATCGACGTGATCAAGAACCTTCTGCCGAACGTCGACAAGCTGCTGATCGGCGGCGGTATGACGTACACCTTCTTGAAGGCGCAGGGCTTGGAGATCGGCAAATCGATCGTCGAGAACGACAAGCTGGATCTGGCCAAGAGCTTGCTCGCGGAAGCCGGCGACAAGATCGTGTTGGGTACGGACGTGGTCGTCACCGACAAGCTGGACTTCAAGGCGCGCACCGTGGGCGCGACCAAGGTCGTTTCCACCAAAGAAATCCCCAGTGATTGGGAAGGCGTCGACGCCGGGCCCGATACGATCGCGGCGTTCCGCAAGATCATCGTCGGCGCAAAGACCGTGATTTGGAACGGTCCGGTCGGTGTGTTCGAGATCGACGCTTCGGCCAAAGGCACGATTGCCGTCGCCGAAGCGCTCGCGGAAGCCACCGCGGCTGGCGCGACCACCATCATCGGCGGCGGTGACTCCGCTTCCGCCGTCAAGAAGGCAGGCGTCGCATCGAAGGTCTCGCACGTCTCCACCGGCGGCGGTGCCTCGCTCGAGTACCTCGAGGGCAAAATCCTGCCCGGCGTCGCCGCCCTGACCAACAAGTAAGCCGGACGTCGGTGATTGGCGCGGCACCACTCAGGCGGGCGCCGCGCCAAGTTCGCCGAATTCCTCTCGCCGCACGCGCATCAGCAGCGCGGGACCGTCTGGAGTCATGACTTCGCCCACGCGACGAAAACCAGCTTTTTCGTAGGCGCGGATCGCGCGCGCGTTGAAAGGCGAGGGGTCTGTCTGTACCTGCGTCACCTCAGGATCAGCGAACAAGCCGGCGACGAACTGTCGCACCATGCTCGACCCCAGGCCCCGTCCGAGTTGCTCCGGGTTCGCCAAGAATTGGTCCGTCCCACGCGCCCCCGGATCGGTCTCGTCCGTCCACCACTCCGGATCCGCGCCCATCACCCGATAGACTTGGATGTAGCCGACCGGCTCCGCGCCCAAGTAGGCGAAGTACATCTTGATCACCGGCGAGTCCAGATCCGCGCTGAACGTTCGCGTGACGTACTCCAGATCGCGCTGATCTTCCCACCATTGTGCCACGTGCGGCCGATTGAGCCACTCGTGCAGGAGGGGCAGATCCGTGTGCGCGAGCGGACGAAAAGTGAAGTCCGGTGTCATGCTGCTACTAGCCTAGCTGGATTTTCGCGGCGGCCACAGCCTGGCGAGGCATCCCAGAACGGGCGCAAATGCGCCTTTGCGCAGCGATTGCGCGCGGGGAATTGCCGGTGCGCCTGGCGCGTTCTAAAGCTCACCCGTGCACCGCTGGCCTAGACGTGCGTTTTTGCTGTTTGCTCTGCTCGGCATTGCGCTGGGGGTCGATGCCTTATTCATCGAGCCCGCGCGACTGGTGATCAATCGCCAGGATTTGCAGCTAGCGAATTGGCCGGCACAGCTCTCCGGCATGCGCGTGGCATTGCTCTCCGACCTGCACGTGGGTTCGCCGCATTGGGGCCTTTCGCGCTTGCACGAGCTGGTGCTGAAGGTGAACGCCGAACAGCCCGACTTGATCTTGCTCGGTGGGGACTATCTCATCAACGATGTTTGGTTCGGCGAGAAGGTCGAGGCGGAGCCTATCGCGCTCGAGCTGGGTCAGCTGCGAGCTCCGCTCGGCGTGTTCGCGGTGCTCGGAAACCATGATTGGTGGAACGACGGCCCGAAAGTGCGGGCTGCCTTGGAGGCACGCGGCATCACCGTGCTCGACGACGAAGTGACGCGCCTGCACTTCAAGGGCAAAAGCTTGTGCTTGCTCGGCGTGCGTGACGAAACCGAGCGCACACGCTCGGCGCAGAAGGAACTCGAGCTGGCACTGCCAGGCATGCCATTGCTCGTGCTGATGCACGAGCCAGACCTATTCGCTGATTTCGACGAGCGCGCGACGCTCACCTTGGCCGGCCATACCCACGGTGGGCAGGTAGACTTACCAATCTTCGGGCGACGTGTCGTGCCCTCACGCTTTGGTTCGCGCTATGCCGCGGGGCACGTCATCGAAAATGGGCGCCATTTGTTCGTTACCACGGGCGTGGGCACCAGCATCATTCCCGTCCGCTTTCGGGTGACGCCGGAGGTTGCCTTGCTCACGTTGCGTTGAGGGGGTTGCCCACCGAAAGCTTGCTCCAGCTACAGCGGGTGCCGAGCGTCGTCAGCTCGGTGAGAGCTTCGTGGGTTCAGCGCGGGCGCTGCGGCGCTTGGGCTTTGCGTCCAAACCGAGCTCGCCGACCAGCGCGGGAGTGGCTGCGAACACGGCTTCGACCAGTGAACGAGCCTGGCGGAGTGCAAGCTCGAGGCTCTGGGCGGCGAGGCTCACGGCTTCGCGCAGTTCGAGCGCCTGGGCTTCCGGCAGCGGACGCGGGGCAAGTGCCTCGCGTAGGGAGCGTTCGGAGTTTTTGGCCGCTTCGAGCAGCGGCGGCAAGAAAGCGTACTCCGGGTCGGCGCACAGCCGACGGACGTAGCTGGATTCGGCGCGGCGTTCGAACTCGAGCCAGAAATTTTGCGCCGCGCTGCCGGGCCTGCGCAATGTCGCGAAGCGTTGGTGCGGGAAGAGGGCTTCCACCAATGGTCCGTTGCCCGACACATTGGCGACGATCGCGTCGAACACGCCCTCGATCGCGTCCGCCCAGGCGTTGGACAGCGTTTCACTCTTCACCTTGCGCGCGCCGGCAAACTCAGGTAGCGCCGCGGCATCCGAGAGCGCCTGTCGAACCCGTTCCGCGCCGGTCGCCACGCGTTGCGCTGCGATCTCCAGCCAGCGGCGTTCTTCACTTGCTTCGTCGTGTGCGGAATCGAAGCGCGCTTGGGCCGTTACCAGTCGCTCGCTGGTTTGAAGCGCGAACGCTGCCAGCTCTTGTGCTTCTTGTATACTGAAGGCGCTCATGGACTCGCTCCACCCTAAACACAGCCAGCAGCGAGCGGGAAGCCCAAGCCTCAGCCGCCTTCGAACAGCGGCAGGTATTCGGCATAGCCGGCGCTCTTCAGTTCCTTTGCTGGGATGAAGCGCAGCGACGCCGAATTGATGCAGTAGCGCATGCCGCTCGGGGCCGGGCCGTCTTCGAAGACGTGACCGAGGTGCGAATCCCCAGCCTTGGAGCGAACCTCCGTGCGCGACATGCCCAAGGTGCTGTCCGTTCGCGCCACCACGCGTGCGGCGTCCACCGGCCGCGTGAAGCTCGGCCAGCCCGTGCCGGAATCGAACTTGTCACGCGAGCTGAACAGCGGCTCGCCGGTGACGACATCCACGTACAGACCCGGTGCGTGATTGTCCCAGAATTCGTTCTGAAATGCTGGCTCGGTAGCTTCACGTTGAGTGACCGCGTATTCGATCGGGCTGAGGCGTCGCTCGATTTCGGCTGGGGCGGGCTTGGCATAGGTGCGCGTGGAGAGCACGCCGCTGGAGGCTGGTGCACTTCTGGGCAAGCTGGGCTCGCTGCTACTGGCTGCAGCGCGGTCGCTGCGCTGGCAGGCGGCCAGTCCGCCAACGCTGGCAAAACCGGCGAGGACGAGGATGAGACCGCGGGCGGTGCGAGGGTGCATGGCGAGAGTACGCGCCGAACGTGACAGCGGTTACCGGCTGCGCGCGGACAATCGCTCTGCCCAAGCACCCACCAGGCGCTTGGTGGACTCGTCGTGCGCGAGCAAGAGCTCCGTGAGCACGGACGTGGCGCGCTCGGCCTTGGTCCAAGCGGCGCGATGACCGAGCGTATCGGGAGCGGTTCTCGCTAGTTCGAGCGCATCGATCAACCAGGCACTGACTTCTCGGATTCGATCCAGCTCGCTCGGTTGCGCGCCTTGATTGTCGCGCACGACGTACAGTGCTCGGGCGATGCCGAGCAGATCACGGACGGTGTCTCGAGGCAGTTGTTTCGTGCTCACTCGCTCCGGGTACTGGATTTATGTTCAGTAGTAAATCAATTCGTTGTCTACCCACAAACGCCGCGGCTCCGGCGCGAACCGAGCTATTCGCCGCTGTCGGCGCGCCCCACCGCTAGCCCGGGAAAAGATCCCGAGCGGCCGTGATATTTATCGGCGGTGGTCGAGAAATCCGATCCGGCGCGCACGACCGACGCGCGAGACACAGCGGGCGAAGCTGCGACTCTGCAAGAGTTTGCCCTGATTTGGGCGAGCGGAGCGCTGGCGGGCACAACGCTTTCGTTGCCCTGGGCGGGCGGGAAGCCGCTGACCATCGGTCGAGATGCTCCTTGTGCGATTCACCTGGCCAACAGCGATGTTTCGCGTCAGCACGCGACGCTCGAGCGGCACGGCGCCGAAGGCGGGGTGTCCATCACGGATCTCGATAGTCGCAATGGAACGCGCGTCAACGGTCTGAAAGTGCACCGCGCGCTGCTGCGCGAAAATGACGTGCTGCGCTTGGGCGGCTGCGTGTTCGTGGTCAGCGAAAGCGCGGGCGAGCCATTCTCGGAAGTTGCACCCGGGCTGCTCGGCGGCACGGCATTGAGGCGAGCGCTGGCCTCGCTGCCGCGCGCGGCGCAAAGCGACCTGCCAATCGTGCTCGAAGGCGAGACCGGCACCGGGAAAGAGGTCGTTGCGCGCGCGATCCACGCCTGGAGCGGGCGCCCCGGAAAGTTGGTTGCGATCAATTGCGCCGCGCTGCCACAGGAGCTGGCCGAAGCGGAGCTGTTCGGCTATCGCCGCGGCGCGTTCACCGGCGCCGAGCGCGCGAGTCTAGGATTTTTTCGCAGCGCGGACGGTGGAACGCTTCTGCTCGACGAGGTGTCCGATCTACCACTCGCGTTGCAGGCCAAGCTCTTGCGTGCGATCGAACAAAAGGCGGTGCAACCACTGGGAGATGCGCTGCCCGTTCCGGTCGACGTGCGCATCGTGGTAGCCGGGCAAAGCTCGCTCTTCGAAGCGGTCAAGCGCCAGCAATTTCGCGCCGATCTGTTGGCGCGCTTGAACGGCGTTACCCTACATTTGCCACCGCTGCGGGAACGTCGAAGTGACGTGGCCTTGCTCTTCAGCCACTTTCTGCAGGAGCTCCGCGAAAACGGCGCGCCGCGGCTCGAGCCCGAGTTCGTCGAACGGCTCGTTTTGCATGATTGGCCGTTCAACGTGCGCGAGGTGCTGCAGCTCGCACGGCGGCTCGCGGTGTTGCAAGGCGCGGAGAGCGTGCTGCGCGTTCAGCACTTGCCGCGGGAGATGGTGGTTCTGGAGTCGAGTCCGTTGCACGCCGTCGGCCTGGCTGCGCCAGTCGTGCCCGCGCAGCCCGCGCTGCCGCCGAAGGCACTCGATCTGGCGAGCTTGCTCTCCGCGCTCCGCGCCAACGGCGGCAACGTGACGCGCGCTGCGGCTCAGTTGGGTGTGACTCGTCAGCGTGCCTACCGCTTGCTGGAAGAGCAAGCGGTGGATCTGACGACGCTGTCCGGACCACGCCGACCGAAGCGCTGAGTCGCATCCTTCGCTTGCTCGCTGGCAACTCGGACGTCCGCGGACGTCCGAGCTTTCACGTAGCAGCTCGGTCCGAGCGCGCTTGTGCTCAGAAAGAGGAGGTTTCGCGCTCGAGCGTGCAATCGCGAGCTGCGGGCACGAGCGTTGCAGTCAGAGCCATTGACTCACTGCCAATCGCCCATCGGGCGAAGGAGAAAATCAATGCTCGTAGTTCGGAGCGGCGCCTGCGTGCGTGCGCTGATGCCTGCCATTCTGATCACCAGCTTTGCGCGTCACGCGCTGACCCAAGAACCAGAACCCGAGTCGGTACCCATCGAGCCTGGAGCGACCGCGGAGACGCCGACTCTAGCGCCAGTGCCGGCGCTTCCTGCCCCCGCCGCGCCGCCGAAGACCGTGCCGGCGCCCGCTGCGCAAGCGAGCGTGACCACTGTCTCCGGACCGCCAACCGTGGCAAAGGACGAGGGTTGGAAGTTCGAATTCCATGGCTATCTGCGGGCGCCGATGATGGTTGGAGTCGGGCACCGCGATAGTCCCTTGCCCGGTCAAAGCCCGACCACTCTTCACTCACCGATCATCCCGGATGGCCAGTACCTGAGCTGGCAGAGTACCCCGCACAACAAGTCGGACTGGGCGGAGCTGTACTTGTCGATCGGCAATTCCTTCGCCAAAGGCACGGTCTCGCTGCAAGGCTATAACTTCTACCAAGGATCGTTCAGCGATCCAGCGAAGCAACTGGGGGTCTCGGACGGCTACGTGGATATCACGCCTGACCTCGGCTACGAGAACTTGCGCTTGTCGCTGCGTGCGGGCGCATTCTCGAACAAATACGGCTCCGCCGGTCGCTACGACGCGGGCGAGTACGATACGTACATGTTTGGACGCGTGCACAACGCGGGCGGGGCCCTACACCTCGACTTCGACGTCGACGAGCGCAACGCGCTGTGGTTCGAGTACGGTCTAGGGGCCAAGAAGCCCGATCCGAGCCAATACAACAACACGCGCTTTACCATGCTGCAGCACGTGCACGCCGGCTTCAACCACGGCAAAGACATGCAATTCAGCGCGCACTACCTGAGCTCATGGACTCAGGAAGAGGACCGCAATATGAGCACCGACGGCACCTCGGTGACCAATGTTCCGGATGGCAAGATGTGGGTCGCTGGCGCAGACGCGCGCTTCGAATTGGGGGCGCTCGGCTACCTGTACGGCGCCTATTCACACGTGGGCTTGAAGGATGCGTTGACGGTGGGCCGCGCCATCGAGGTCATTCACGCTTCGGGTGGCGGTGAGTTCGGTTTGGGAATGGTCGACAACTACTTGGGCCTGAGTTGTGTCGGACCGGGCGCTGCCAACACACCTTATTTCAAGATGGGACAAGCCTGTAGCAAGGGCAATGGCGGGGTCGACACGTTGCTGGCGCAGTACGACTTCAGCCTGACCAACTTTCTGCAACAGTCGGCTGGGGGCCAGCGCTTTTGGGGAGATGGGCAGGATCTCACCGTGAAACTTTACGGTATGTACAACAAGGTCAAGAGCGATGTGGCCGCCAATGACGGCATCCACAAGCTCAAGTATGGCGCAGATCTCGCTTGGGCTGCCTTACCTTGGCTGACCGCTGGCGTCCGCTTCGACCGCTTGCAGCCCAATAGCCGAATCCCGGAACAGTCCTTCGCTATTCTGTCGCCGCGCTTGGTGTTCAAGTCTCAGTTCGTGACGCGGGAAGCGATCACGCTGCAGTACTCGCGCTACTTCTACAATCAGCGCACGTGCAATACGAAAGTGACGGGCGGGATCGAGACCGGTAGCCCCGCAGACAACACCTACACGCCGGGCCAGGAATACTGCGTGCAGCCGCCATCCTCGCCCGTGCCGCCGGACGGTTTCGGCTCGACTTGGGAAGCGTTTTCGAGCCCGCAACGGGCGGCACCCACGACGCGCCCCGACCTGAACGTGTTCAAGATCGAAGCCACCATGTGGTGGTGAATCCTCGGGAGCGGAGCGCGATCGGCTCAAGAATGCTTGCCGCTGACGTCGCGTTCGAGACAGGCCACGACCGGCTCGAACGCGACGCGCCCGGCTTCGCTCAGGCGAACCAAAGCGCGATGAGCCTCGATCATCGTGTGTTGCAGTTCGGCAGCGGAGGGCGACGGCGTCAGGACCGGATCCGCGCTCGCCTCGAGGGGTTCCGGTTCCGCCGGCAGCAGCTCGAAGGTCTGATCGAAACCCATGCTGCGCAGCACGACGTCGATGTCCTCGTTGTTGGAGATGATCACGCTATTGGGGGCACCCGATTCCCTTACTTGCTCGTTCGCCCGCGCCATCAAGCCCAAGTTCGTACTGTCGAGCGATTCTGCGGCGGTGAGGTCGAACACCAGCCCGGAGACGTGATCTTCGACCAACAAGTGCTGCAAAAACTGCTGCAGACCCGGCGCGAGCGTATAGTTGACCGTGCCGAAGTAGCGCAAAACGTGGACACCTTGTTGGGCGGCGTGGGTAACGTGGCCTAGGGTCATGGCATTTCCTCTCGTTGCAGCAAAAGTAACGCAATGTCGTCGCTGAGCGGGGTCTGCTCGTCCAGGCCTAGAGCGCGCACCAGCTGGTTCATGGAGTGTGCCTCGCTCAGCTGCTGCCCGAGTTGCTCTCGCCGCTGACGATGGCTCCGCTTCGGCGGCAACTCGAACACACCGTCGGACACGAGCAGCAGGCGGCCGCCTGGATTCAGGCGTGCTTCACCGCTTCCAAACGGGGCTTTGCCCGGCAGATTGAGCGGCCGCCCCGAGCACTCAAGCTCGATGCTCTCGTCGCCGTTGCACAAGAATGGAAATGGGAACGCGCCCGCGTTGCCGTAGACGAGCTGTCCGAGTTCCACGTTTACGACGGCGTAAAAGAACGTCACGTGTTTCGGGATTGACAAGGCTTTCAGGTCAGCATCCAGGCCGGCGAGCAATTGCTGGGGGCGGAGAATGGTTTCGTCTCCGCGGGTGCGTAGCGCCTCGCGGTATTTCCCTACCAGGGTGGTCAAGATGGCGGTCACGAACGCCGACGCTGCCCCGTGCCCCGCTACGTCCGCCAAGTAGAGTCCAGCGAAGCGATCGTTCAACTGGAAGTAGTCGAGGAAATCTCCACTCAGCAACTGTGAAGGAAACAGACGACGCTCACAGCGCAATGACCCCAGGCGAAGACCGTCTTCCGGAAGCAGTTCGAACTGCAGCTGGCGAGCGCCGCGTTCATCGCTGCGCAGCTCGTGCAGAGCTTCCGATAGGCGCTCGTTGGCGCTGCGCAGGCTTTCGCTGTAGGCGCGGTTCTCGCGGAGTAGGGCGGAGCGTTCGACGCCGCGCCGCACTGCTTGGCGCAAGATCTCGTTGTCGGGCAGCGGCTTGGACACGAAATCCCAAGCGCCACGGCGAAGTGCCTCCACGGCGTCGGTCATCGTGCCTTGGCCCGAGACTACGATCACTGGCGTCTCCGGATGCTCGACGACGAGCTTGCTCAGCACATCGAGACCGTCCATCTCGGGCATGCGCAAATCGAGCAAAACGACGCCGGGATTTCGCTGCCGGCACAAATCCAGCCCCAGCGCGCCGTTCTCCGCCTCCAGCACTTCGGAGCCCATTCGCTCGAGCACGCGCCGGAAAACACCGCGTACTCCCGCGTCGTCGTCGATGATCAGCACCGGAGCGTCGTCGTTCATGATCGACCTCTAAGAACGCAACGGGACTCTACCAGTGATCGCTCGCCCGTGCTCCCCGCTCAACTGTCGAAATCCGTCGAAATCGAGCACTCGAGCCGCGACTGCTGCATTTACGTCGCATTGTCACGACTCAGCAACGAGGACGCCGCCTGTTGATGTTTCTGACCTCGAAATGCCGAAGGATGGCGTCGTTCTTGCTGGGCGAACGGACATTCGGTGTGCGGGCCGCGCTAATTTCCGTAGATTAGCTTGCCGCCATTCAACCGCTTGCGAGGCTCCTTGCTGGTCGAATCCTTGGTGTGTTTGCTGCCCAGCTCGATTTCGAGCGGGCGAGAGACATCCGTCAGTTGCGGGGGGGATTTGGCCGACTCGTTTCGCGGTGCTGCCGCACTCCGCTGCGGCCGGACCGCGGGGCTGGCGCCGCGCGTGGCGGGAGCCCGCGGCGGCGTGGGGGAGCTCTGGCCGCCGAGTTCGGGCGCGCTGGACGCGTGCTGAATCGTCACGAGCGGTTCGCTCGCACTCTCTGGCGAGGTCGCTGGCAGCGCTGGCGACAAGGAAGCGAGCACCGCAGTCGCAGCGCTGGTCGCCATGGTGATTTCGGGAGTCGGCTCAGCAGGTGCTCGCGCCAAGCGTTGGCCTGCATCGAAATGCCTGAGGACGGCCAAGCTGCCCAGCGTGACGAGGATGGCGCAAGCTCCCAGCAACGCGCTTCTGAGCCAGGGTCGTGAGTGACTGCGGCGAGCGCTGCGCCTAGTCACGAGCACAGCGGTCTCACGAGCCGCTCCAGAGCCGCTGATCGCGGTGATCGCGAACTCACGTTGCTCGGGGACTGGCGTGAGCGAAACTGCACCACCCCAAACCAGCCCGCGTCTCGGGGTCGCGCGTTGCGAGGCCGGTGCCTCTCGCACTTCTCCCGACGACGGCAAGGACAAATCGCGGCTGCCGACGCGCGGGAGCGTGAGCGCCGCTTCTCCGCCGTAGCTCGCTCGGCAGGAGCGAACCGCCGAAACGAAGTCGCGCATCGTCGGAAAGCGAGCCTCAGGGTCCTCGGCAGTCGCGCGCGCGACGATGCGCGCGAGATCGAGCGGGATCCTGTCATCTAGATCCGAAAGCAACGGCGGTGTGCGATGCGCTTGGATCGGCGGGATATCAGCGAGCACGGCGCGTCGATGTGGCTCGTTGCGCTCGACTAGACCCTGTTCGAAAAGCAGCAAGCTCGGATGCTTGCCCAGCAACATCTCGAACATCATCAGGCCGAGCGCGCAGATGTCGCTGCGTGGTGTGAGTGGCAAGCCCTGCACTTGCTCCGGACTCATGTAGAGGATGGAGCCCATCACGATGTCTTTGTGAGTCGTGAAGCCGACTCCGTTGAGCATCTTGGCGATGCCGAAATCCAGCACTTTTACGCGGTTGTTGCGCGTGAGGTACACGTTGTCGGGCGTCAAATCGCGGTGGATGAGCTCGATTTCGTGTGCCGCCTGTAGCGCCTCTGCTACCGAAATCGAAAGCTCCAAGACTTCTTCGACCTGGAAGCGGCCATGTGCCGCGAGCGCGGAGCGCAGTGAGCGCCCACGCAGCAGTTCCATGACGATGTAAAACAAGCCGTCGTCCGTGATGCCTGCATCATGCATCACGACGATGTTCGGATGATCGAGCTTGCCCAGGGCCCGTGCTTCCGCTTTGCCGCGCTCGAGCGTCTCCCGTGTCATGCCGCGGGGCGAGTGAACGATCTTGATCGCTACTTCACGCCCCGTAAAAATGTGCTCGCCGTGATACACCCAAGCTTGGCCGCCGCGCCCGATCTGTTCGCGGATCTGGTACTTGTCCAGAAAGGGCGCGAAAACTTGCAACGGCCCCGGCGGCTCGGGTGTTGCATCCTCCGACGCCTCTCTCGGGGCCGAGCGAATCCTCGAGCCGCTCGAATCAGGGCCTCGCTGAGCGCCTTCTGGCAACGGGCGCACCGCAGAGCCATCCGCGGAGCTCCGGAGCTGGTTCATGATGCGCTCCAGCTCTTCACGCAGTTCATCGGCGCTTTGGAAGCGTTCGCCGGGCGCTTTGCGCAGCGCGCGCAGGATGGCTTGGTCGAGTTCAGCTGGGATGGGCGTCTTGCAGAAACGCGAAGGCGGCTCTGGCTCCTCCGCTACGTGCGCGGAGAGCAGGAGCAGTGCACTCTGAATGTGATCGAACGGTCCGCGCCCGGCCAGGGCGAAGTACAACACGAGTGCTGCGGAGTAGAGATCGGCACGGTGATCGACGCGCTGCGCGCGGGCGCCTTCTGGGCTCACGTATCTGAGCGCGCCCACGACGGTACCCGTAGCGGTCGGCACCGCCAGCGGATTGGGGCTCGATGCATGCGCGACGGGAAACGTGCACGCCACTCCGAAGTCGAGCACCTTGAGTAGCCGGTTGCCGCGGGGACCATCGCACAGGAACAGATTGTCCGGCTTGATATCGCGGTGAACGACGCCGATGGCATGCGCAGCCGCGAGCCCGCACAGCAGCTGGCAGACGTAGCTCAGCGCTTCGAGCGGGGGCAGTCGGCCACGCGCTGCAAATTCGTCGGCCATCGTTTGACCGCGGAGGTACTCCATGACGATGTACGGGCGCTCGTCCAAAGTTTGCCCGGAACCGAGGATGGACACGATATTGGCGTGGTTGAGGCGCGAAAGTGCGTCCACCTCGAGCCGAGTGCGGTCGGCGATGCTCGGGTCGCCAGCGAGACGCGCGTGTTGGATCTTGACCACGCACGGTGTGGCGAACCTGCGGTGCTCCGCGAGAAACACTTCACCCATGCTGCCGGCGCCGAGCAGCCGCAACGCGCGGTAAGGTTGCCCGAGCAGGGGGTCTTCGGCCAATGACGTAGAATCGGAAACAGCTGTCGGAGAAGGCATGGTGCTGATCGAGCTCCCCACGATCGCGGTCGTGCAATGCTTCGAACATCATGGCGAGCTCTTCAGCCGCAAGGGTGTTCGACGATCCCTTCCGCGTCAGTAATTCATGCCGCGAGTCCGTCCCATGTGCAACCTTCTTGAAGTAGAGATTTCATCGGAGAAGTTGCAACGTCTTAGGAGCAATAGTGACTGATGCATTTTGGTCCAGACGGCGACCTGCATGCGAGTCTCGAATGCAGTCAGACTCATTGTTTGAGTACGTATTCGCCTCGGACCGACATGTCGTACGGCGAACGTTGGGCTTGGCTCACCTTTGCCTACCCGTTTCGTGTTCGAGCGAAGCGTCATGCTCTGCTCGGCACCGCTCAACACCGCTCCACTCGGAACCGCTCAACACCGCTCGGCTCCTCTCGGCTCCTCTCGCGCGTACGCGGGCCTGGCGCCTCGAGAACACTCCATTTGTCATCACTGCGAACTCGTTCGCGCCAAAAAGGGGATTCGATAGCAGTCCCTCGGCGTGCTCAGCGCTCGTGGCTCGCACCTGGGCGCCGCGCGCAACACTAGCGGCAAATCGCCATCAGGAGGCCTCCGTGGCTCGAGCGAGTCGCTCGATGCAAGGCGCCACACCTTTTACTGACGCCCTGCGGGCTCGAGACGAGCCAGGTTGCAGCCGAACGGCGCTCGCGCGCCGCCGGCCGCTTCGGGCGATGAGCGTCGCCCTGCTGGCTACTTGCGCCGAGTCAAACTCGGCTCGGCGGCGAGCGATGCGTAGTAGTCGATGAAGCCGAGCGTTCCGGCAACGAACTCTGCGCGCCGTGTTTCACCCAGGCAGGCCACGCTGTTGGCGAAAGCGTAGGCGTTGACGTAGCCGCTGCTGCAAAGGCCAACCCGCTCCTGCTCGCTCAGGTTTTTGGCCAACTCATCCAAGCCACTGAAGGTGAACAGTTGCGTATTGCCGTCCGAGAGACTGCTCGCGGAGTTGATCGGTAG
>Ga0164308_10000016_pt1 | contig 72394 bp, 94 predicted proteins | sample Whisoiple_246_MG_FD_109983 | JGI IMG/M metagenome (GOLD analysis project Ga0164308, IMG submission 109983) | Soil microbial communities amended with fresh organic matter from upstate New York, USA - Whitman soil sample_246_MG | ecosystem: Environmental > Terrestrial > Soil > Unclassified >... | reverse complement strand
CCTGACCGCCTGTACGGGTGGCGCTGGTTCCAAGGCGCAGAATGAGGGTCAGAAGTTGACCGAAGAGGCTTTCGATCAGCAGTCTAAGGCGGTTCCTTATCCCAAGGAGCAGTTGAAGGGCTCTGCCGAGCGCCAGAACATCCGTGAGAAGTTGCTTCGCACGGAGAACAAGACCCTCCTGGGTTACGTTTACATCATGAACTACGGCAAGATCGTTGGTTACTACTCTGTAAAGGGTAAGGTTTCTTCTAATGCTTCGCAGATGACGACTGACCAGTTGATCGTTCGTAAGTGTAATAACTCGGGTGACTGCACCTGGGGTACTGTAAATGCGCCCGGTGACGATGGCTCGTATGGTCCTAATGAGGACGGCATCTTCTTCTTCACCACCGAGGGAGCGTACGTTTCGACTAACCTCGATTACGTCTGGTCTGACCAGCCGCTTCCGATTGACGTTCCTCGTCTGAACGCCCCTGCTGGCGCGAAGGCTAAGCAACTCGCTGAGTAATTAGCACCTAGGACCGGCCCTTGAAGCATCAGGGCCGGTCCTAGGCTGTTGACAGGCATTGTATGATCCGCTAGACTAGAACTACCAACTACGAGAGGACCAACATGGAACTGCACGGTGTAGACCCGGCCCTGGTTGAACGATTCATTCAGCGTATGGGCTACTCAGCCTTTGCTGTGATCGAGAACGGCGGCAACGGCTCTGACCTTCGCACGGATATCTCCGGTGCGATTGTAGAGTGTGGTCTGTGGGTCGCTGACAAGAACACTGAACTGCGTGGTCTGCGTGATGACGCGCACACCCAGGCACTTTACTGGCAGGAGCGTGACAATACCGCCCTGGCTAACCACTATTGGGGTGCCCGCGAAGCATATGTCAAGGCTATCAATATCCTCGAAAGGGTGGGTAAGTGATGGAAGACGCCAGAGATATCATCGTCAAGATTTACCAGTCCCCCACGATTGGGCGTGGCTGGTTCTACAGCGTAAAGCGTGAGGGCTCTCTGTTCCATTACCACGGCTACTGCTACACCCGGCGCGGTGCTAAGCGTAAGGCTCATCGTATTACTCAGAAAATGCTAGCACCTACCAATGAGAAGGTATGGCGCGTATAGCGCAGCCGCTCGAAAAATAGGTAGTGTATCCCATTCGCGGTGTTGTCCCCATAAAGACTGGATCGGTTGAGATCATATGCGGCCATTGAGGCCGAGTCAGCGGGACCTCATGCCAGGTCTGTGAAGCCTGGTCTATTTAGGAGGAAAAATGCCGTGTTGTGAGGGTAGGTTGCAGACCTGTCAGGAAAAGGGGTGTATCGTGAAGCGTCTTGAACGTATCCGTGAGCCTGATGAGTGTGATTGTGATGGGTTGCAGCATAGGCTGGACTGTCCTCAGCATGAGGTTTGTTTCTGATGGAGTCGGAGTTGTGGCATGAGCATCAGAAGGTTTGTCCTCATAAGCCGTGTCCGTCGATGATCTATAACCTGTGGAGGGAGGGTCTGTTGAGTCGTACGTCTATCCCTTTCGGGAATGAATTGTTTGATCCTAAGGTGAAGGACCCTGCTGTGGATAAAGGTGTGTGTCTAGCGTGTGGCTCTGCTGTCCTTGACGGTGAGCATCTGCGTGATGATCTTGAACCTTGCTTTGGTAGGAAGGACTGCCCTTCCTGTCATGGCTGGGGGTGTAATTGGAATGGTGGTCAGGAAAATGAGTGTGGTACCTGTCACGGAGAGGGAATGGTATGAATGACACCACTGGAAACGTTTGTGGATCTGCTGTGGAAACGCCAGCAGGCATTCTCCTGTGCGGCTCCTGGCCCCCCGAGGTCGGAGAGGAATACTTCAACGGTCGAGGCCAGAAGTTTATCTGGGACGGAGCCCAGGGAGTCCTACAGACGGACATTACCAAGGGACCTGGCCGTCTTTACAGGGCTGTCGACTCTGTGGTAGACTTCGTGTTCTTTGGTGGATGGATGAGAGGATTCTAATGCCTAGCGCCCAGGAGAAGTATTTCCGTCACCTCGACACCTATATCACTCAGGCTAAAATGATCGGTTGGGATTATCAGGAGTTAGAGGACGCCTCTCAGGAGTTGGCTTACCTGTATGCCATGCTGGATTGCCCTTGGCGTAATAAGACTGGCATCTGTGGGTCTGGGTGTCAGACTGAACCTGCCTGTGAAACCGGATGGTCTGATGAGTTTGAGATTCGTAAGGAAATTGCCGAACAGTTGGCACACATTAAGACACTGATTGAGGGGTTGAGGCCATAATGTTTAGAGGATTTAATCGACAGGCAGAAACGCCGGTAGAAACGCCGAAAACGCCGGAAAACGCCGGGGTTGAAGAAACGCCGGAATTGCCGGATCTAGTCGGCCCGGTCGCTGTGGTCTACTCTCTTGCATGGAGAGCCAATGACGATAGGCATGAGGAAGCATGGTGGCTCCCTGTAGTAGTGCATATTGATCAGGTGAGCGATCTCATTCATGATCATCTTCGTTACTTCAATAAGAAGGAAATGATCTTGGTTAGGGCTTCTACTGAGAAGGCTGCTCATGCTGCTGTTGAGCGTGAGGTAACCAAGGCTAAGCAAAGCCTGAACGGGGCTCTGAATATTGTTCAGGGTAACCCCCACGTCTTCATGCTAGGAGGGAAATAATGAGCCTAGATGAGCACTCACATTACAAGACGATCTGCACCCGTCATTGGGACAGACGACGTAAGTCTTACCGCTGGCATGTGGCCTTGCAGGAGGCTACAAAGGATGGCTGGCGTACTCGTCAGAACCTCCACGGTAGGTTCTGTTTCCCTCTGAGGGTGGAGACTTACTTCACCCGGAGGTCATTGGTGAGGGAGAAGAAACTTGCTGGTAAGGCTAGCACCAAGCAACGTGTCCGTTACTACAATGAGAAGGGTCACGAAGTCTCCTATGGAATTGGACCAGGCTAATCAAAACGGGCCGGTAGCCAAAGGCTTCCTCTCCGACATAGATAAGAGAGCCAACAGACTACAGGCAAGAATGAACCATACAGGATGGTTTGCTGACGGGTTCGTATGGACTGACTATCACGCCTTGATGGCTAAGCCTGAGCCCTTGGAGATACACTTCGAAACAGGAGAGTTATCCCCAGATGTTATCCACATACTGATGGGTAAGTCACCACATAACTGAATTATAAGGAAGTGATCACTCACAAATCTATTGGGGTGTTATAGAGCATATTAAAGATGCCATCGTAATGGCTAAAACTGACCTAAAACCTAGTCATTATGGGCTATATGATGGGAAAACCTCTCCATAACAGGGCTTATCCCCCCTATACTGCAAGAGGAACAGGTGAAATACCGCGCCAATCGTAAATAGAGCAACTTTGTGAGTGATGACTCACTTAAGTTATCCACAGGTTATCCACATCCTGGGTAAAAATGCCTTCCATCGTAATACCTGGGGAAAATGCGACCCTATCGTAATTAGGGCCAAATTTGCCACGCATCGCACATGCGAAAAGCCCCACCCCCCGAAGGGGGTGGGGCCGATCCAGGGGATCGGTCTCCTACAGTCGAGGCTCATCCTCGTACAGATTGGAGATGCGATCCCAGATGATCCGAGCGTCAGATGCAACGTCATCCGGCCAAACGTGATACTGCTGACCGTTCCGGCTGTCCTCTGCGATCACACGGACCCAGGAGACAAACAGACCGAAAATCTCACGAATGACATAGGCTGGCATTTCACTGACACGGATGAAAAAGGCGTGCCTATTCCATCCACGGTTGGAAACAGCCTTAGCGAGTGCGTCGGCTGCCTTGCTCTCATCACGGTTCATCATGGGATCATCCTACTCTAGTCGAGGGCGTCGGTCAAGATGGTGGACTCGGTAATTTCAACTACGATGGAGGGAGGCTTAGGGCCACCAGGACAGGCACAGTAGGTGCTGTACTGAGTGCATCGACTGCAAGAACTCCACCCCACGGTATATCCCTCAACCGTCTTGCCCTTGTAGGAGGTAGGGAGGCGAATCTCTGTGCTCGAAGGCTTCCGCGCGTACCTGAAACCGTCACGCATGGCGTCAGTGATCACGACCTCAGGCACACCGGTCCTGGTACTCTTCACTGCAACGTTCTCACCACGAGGCTTCGAAGGCTCCGGCGGATTGGTCTCGTTGTCGAAGGTGACACCAGAGGTTCGAGCCTCAGCGATCAGGGCCATTGCAGGCTTACCCATGCGGCCTCGGGTGAATTGCGCCAGACCAGCAGCAACTGCCAGATGGCGCGGGGTCTCGTAGGTCTTCTCGAACTTCACTTCATCACCTCATGATCTCGCCGGTATGGAGAGCGTAGTCTACCAGATCAGTAACACTACCGTCAACCCCTACAGCCTTCATCGTCTTATCGAAATTACCTACTGCCTCAATGGTATCTCCCTTGATTTCAAAATCAATTCCATTCATCATCAATCGAACGGCAATACGGGAGGCAGCGCCTTGGTTATGGGGGGTAATTGTAGTGACCACTGGAAGTCCTTTCCTCTAGGTGGAACAAGTATCTCATGGGCAATTACACATGTAAATACCTGGGTAAAATGAATGTCTATCGTAATTGGATTGTTATGCGCGGGTCGCCCGTTTTGGGGAGGGTGGCCCCGCAGCCACCCTCCCCCACCAACGGAGAGTTACAGTCCAGCGACCTCGTGAATGTCAGACGGGCCGTAAACGTCCTCGTCGTCGTCATCCACGAAAGCCCGAGCAATCGCAGTCTCGGTGACCTCGATCACCGTGTAGCGGCAGGTGCGAATCTTCTGCCAGCCGCAGTCCGTCGGAACGGAAACCACGTCGCGGGGGTTGATCTTCACCGTGAGCGTGGCACCCTGAGCGAAGCCCGAGGCGTAGTCCCACGTTCCAGCGTGCAGACCCGAGGCGCAACCAGTGGCCGGGTCGTGAACCACCCGCGAGCGGGCAATCTCGACAACGCTGCCGGGGTTGTTCGGAACCGCACCGTTGACGGGGATACCGTCAACAACCGCCGGTCCACGGCTGATCGACTCAAAGCCGTCAGCAGTCTTGCGAACACCCTTGTAGGCGATGAAGTCACCATCGGGGGTAATGGCGAAGTCGAAGCGACCGAGCCAATCGAACAACTGGTCCCGGCTGTGCTCGTTCGGGTTGGCGCTCGCCTTCTCAAAGAAGTTGACGAGCGGCTGCCAATCCTCCACGCCCTCATCGAGGAAGCGAAGCACCTGGCGCGTCAGAGCGTTGTCCACGGCGTCACCGTCGAAGAACAGGTTACCGCCACCGACAGTCACGCGGTCGGTCAGGCGCTCAAAGCGAGCAGCAACCGCCTTCGTGGCGTCGAAGTCGTTGGAAACGGACTCGTCACCGTCGCGCAACTTCTGCACGATGGTCGAGTAACCGGGGTGAGTGTCGTGAGCGGTGAACAGGTCACCGTCGATGATAGCAGCCGCGAACTCGCCGTTCTCGGTGCTGGTAATGCTGTATCGCATGGTCATGAAATCTCCTTGTTGGTGGCCGCGTGAACGGCGTTGATGTAAAGGGCGAAGTGTGTTGCGTCTGACCTGCTATCTCCACGGTAGCAGAGTCCGTAGCCCTTGTAAACGGTTGCGGCAGACGTACTGAGCGTGGTGGTCAGGCTCGTCATGTGGACGAGTGACCCCGAGCGCCAGCCTCGGTGAGAGAGGCCGATGTTCTGCGCTCCCTGCACGATCTTGTTCAGCGCCTTTACCTCGGCAATAGCCGTGGCATCGGTGACGTGGTTAGCGAACGTCACCAGGGCGGGATCGTTCAGGACGATGCCAGTCTTAGCAACAGCCCGAGCAATCTCAACGTCGGTGTCGGAAGCCTTAGCAAGCACCAGGCCCGACTCCGAAAGGGTGTCCCGAGCCGTGTCGTATGCGTTCTGCAAGAAACGGTCGATGCGGACAGCGGTGGGGAAGTCACGCTCAAACTTCTCCCAGCGGTTCTTTGCGATCACCACAACGTCGTAGCCGATGCCGTGGAAGTAGGTGTAAAGGTTCTTCATGTAAAGGCGAGAGTTGTCGCCCTTCCAGTCAGACGGCGAACCGTAAACAACCTTGTTCTTGATCGCGCTCGTCTCCACCGTGGAGCCGTGCTCGTTCAGGAGGTCGTACGGGTGCGTCCGCGTCGATCCAGGCGTGCCCACCTTCGGGCTCGACGGAATCTTGACGGCCTTGATCGTGTCGAGAGGAACGACGTTGATCTGGACCCACTGGTTCGTCATGGTCGAAGCCTTGACGAAAACGAGCCGGTCGAGGTCGAGAGCGTTATCCTCGATGTAAAGGTCAGCCTTCTTCCGCTGCGTGGGGGTAGGCTTGTCAGCGGTGAAGTCCGTGATGATGAGGCTCGACGCCAGTTCCTCGGCGGAAAGCGAACGGGTCTTGTGCGTGCCACGACGCCCGTATCCGTAGCGAGCAGAGACGACGGTAAACTCGCCGTCGAAACGCTCAGGAATCGCCACACCCTTGTAGGAAAACGCCCAGGCCGACGAGTTCCAGCCGAGAGCCTTCTTCCAACGCTGCGCCTCCGAAAAGGCTTCGGCGTGAGTCTGGCAAGCAGCGATATCCGCGTTCGCCTTCTTCTCGACCTTGCCCTTTAGACCCTTCTTCACCGACTCGATGTAGGCCCGAGTCTTATTGGTGAAGTGCAGTTCCTCACGCGCAGGCGTGAAGTTGACCGAGCCAATCGGCGCGGTGACGAGAAACTTGCCGGTCGTGTTCAGACCCAGCGGGCGCTCGTAGCGGTAGGCATTCTTCTCACGGACAGGGTAAGCGACTCCACCCATGAGCAGCGTGTCCTCGTCGAGGTCGTTAGAGAGCAGGATACCCGGCTCAATCTCGATACCCTCAATGTGCTTCGGCTCCTTGCCGTTGACGAGCACCGTGCCCTTCTCCCAAAAGCGGAAGAAGTCGTTTGCCTTCTCGGCAAGGTTGTTGCCGTGCTTCGTGGGAATGCGAATCTCCACGCCATTGTGCTCGTCGGTGGAAACAGTGTCCACGACCTCCATGACGCCGATGCCCTGAGCGTTCTTCGCCACCAGCACCGTGACCTTCACGCCATGCTTGACAGCGGTGACGGTAAAGGTCGGCGCGTAGGTGAGAGCGGACTTGCAGCCGAGGCCGAGCATTCCGGTCTGCTCGTCAGTACCGCGCTTCGTGCTCGCGCCATACTTGGAGTAAATCTCGGTAATCTCGTCCACGGAAAGACCGATGCCGAAGTCACGGACAATGAAGTCCTGCGAAAACGTGCCGGGGGTCTGGACCTCGATGGGACGGGTCTGACCAGCCTCGGTGTGAGAGTCGCGGGCATTGACCGAATACTCACGGATGACCGCAGCCTCCGGGTCAGAGTAAAGGTCCGTGAGGACAGACATGAGGTGAGCCGTGGCGTTCTCGTCCAGGCTCATAGCGATCTTGTTGCCGTCGAGGTTTCCCTCAACCGTGACCTCGGGGTGTGCGGGGATCATCCTGAGTTCCTTTCGTCGTGCTCCGTTGTGTGTAGTAGAAGTGTAGCAGGACCCACTGACAGTTTACAAGCCCATGAAAGTGTTGACTTCATCGTAATTATGTGGTACGGCGCGGGTCGATGACGAATCGCGCGTGCCTTCGTAATTAGATCCAATGGCGCGGGGCGCAGGCCCCGAAGGGCCTGCGGGGCTACTCCATAGCCCGAACGATGACGCTCGAAGGCTCGTAGGCCGGTCGCCCCTGGTCGATGTGTGCCTGCTTGATAGCGGCAACCACATCCCTAAGAGCGCCCTTCTTCGTGCGCTTGCTGGTGATGCCGTCACGCTGGGCAACTGCCAGCGGGGAGAGGCCACGCGACATCTTCATGCCGGTGTTGATCTCAAGTGCGAGAGAATGCGCGATGGCAAGAAGCCGAACCATGCCCACACCCTCGGGTCCTTCGATCATGACGGACATTCGCCGTACCTTCTTCCTGTAGTAGAGGCGTCAGGCTATCTCTAACGTGTCTTCCCTGACGATTTGACGGATGGAGCCGGAGCCGAGAGTCCACCCGGTTGACTTATCCAGTGTAGCCTACCTACACCGGGTCTGTCAAGCCCCTGTGACCTTCCCCTGTCCGTGGAGAACGTCATCGTTAAAATCTCGTGCGTCCTGTCGGGATGCGAAAGGTCCAAAGACCTCACCATCACACTTAACCTGCCAGAGCCTCACTTGACTACCACCTCATCGTCGGGTCCGTAGAGACGACGGAAATCGTCACCGTCATCATCATAGTATCCCACGACGTAAGTGCTCTCGTCAACATCCGAATCAGCATCAAGGGGGTTCACCTCCTCGATCATGACCTCGCGTGAGTCGACCAGGAGCACATCATCCTCGGTCAGTTCATACGCGAACTTACGCATCCTCCCACCCGCGTCCCTTGTGCTTCGGGCTACGCTTGTAGTCGGTGGCAAGGGCGTGAGGCTGAGCGGTCGAACCCCTGCGGAGGTCCTGCACACGCTGTACCTTGTCCTTCTGCTTCTGCGGGCGCGCTCGGCGCTTGTTCTTCGTCATGCTGCGACCTTACCAGTCAGGGGGAGGGTTGTCAACCTCTCACCGTTGCGGAAAACAATCTGAGTGTCACCGACTCGGATATCACACTCGTCAACCTCAAAGACGGAAATGCGGTACCCAACCTCGGCCAATGTGTCCTGAAAGCCTGCGAACCACTCGTGGAGGTCTGCGAGGTCGAGGAAGGCGCACACCTCGTCAGGTGCGATATCGAACAGGTTGTCACGCTGCGGCGGCGGGTGTGCGATATCGCAGTGCTCGCTGAGCATTGCCTCAGTGACCGAACGCAACTGCATCAAGAAACAGTCGTCATCGTGCCAGGGGAACTCACGGTTCATGTCCTCGTTCCACTTCTCCATCGCGGGGAAGTAGCCACAGTCGCAAATGGACTTGCTGTCCCAATGCGCCGTGTTGTAGGGACCGTGGAGGTATTGGCCGTGTTCGATGCGGAAGATTTCCATGCAGAGAACCTATCAGCAGAGCCCCACGAAATCAAGCACCTTTCGTAACGAAAGGGTAACGCGCGCCCCGCGCTCGGGCGTGTTGCCACGCCCGCGCACGGGTTAGATAACCGAACCGGGAGACCGGAGCAGACAGCGACCGGTGTTAGCGTGAAGGCTAACCGTGTTCGCATTCTTGAGCCGGTTGGTACGGGTAACAGCCGAGGAATAATCCCCGGAATGCACCTTGATATCCGCGCGGCCGGTCTTACGGTTACGAGTCTTGATGATATACAAGTCACTTCCCCTTTGCTGCGAATCGGATATCGGCCTTGCCATTAGGGCAAAGTCCGCAGGAAATGCACGCGCCACCGTTTACGGTAATGAGAGGAATTCGGCCCATAACCTCGGGACACGCCGCACCCGGACGGTTTCGCCATTCGCCCATCATTGCCGCACCTTCGGCGGCAGTATCGGTAAGCGTTGCGATAAGGATATCCGGGTGCTCACTGATAATCTCGTCCACCCATTCCGCATTCCCCTCGTCCACCGAAAGGTAAAGGGTGAGATTCGGAATACCGGCGAGGATATCGACGACATTGTTTCCCGGCGTGAAACTCCGAGTGTATGCCCAGAAATTCACGTCAGGGTTGGAGAGGATAACCGCAGACCATGCGCGAGCGTACGCGCGAGAAAAGAAATCCCCGTCATGGTGAATGCGGAAATCGAGCGAGGCCCCACGCTTATTAGCAGCGATACGGAATTCACCGATAAGGTGGTTAAGCGACCGCGCGATATCATTAGCGGACGCATCCTTAACGGCGTTCCAATTCGACTCCATAACCGCGCGGAATCCCTTAAAGATGTTCTCCAATTTGCCAGCGTAGCAAACAGCCTCGCACGCGGCAGTCTGACCGGGGCACGAAAACTCCCGCCCGGAAAGCAAGCCGAAAGCGTTGCTCACGTTTGCCTGCGTTCCCGCCTTGTTTGCGGAAGGGGTCGTCTTACGGTCGGTGGACAGTCGAAGCGCGAGGGTGTTTGTCATGGCTCAAACTATACACTAGGGGACCGACACCGCGCAACCGTATCACCGGGGAAATTGTCACGGCTTCGTAACGACACGCCCGAGCGCGGCCCGCCCTGATGATCGTTGTCAATAGGGCGGGGGCAAAGATTCCTTTACCAAGAAAGGTTGGACAAAGGGTTCCAATCGTCGGTGTATCCGTGTATAGTTAGTCCTGTGAGTGAGGGACACGCCCTCACCGAAAGTGAAGGGAGGGCCTGTCATGGCCCGCAAGTTCCGCACCAAGTACGAGAGCCCCCGCGCTCTGCTGATCGAGAAGGGCCTGGCGAAGCCGGGTTCCGTCAAGGGTCGTTTCTCGAACGAGGGCCGTGCTCTCGTGGCCGAGGCTCGCGCCAAGGGCGTGAAGTTCGAGGCTGACAACCCCGTCGCCGCTCCGAAGGTGGAGACTCCGAAGGTCGATCTGACCAAGGCTCCCACCGAGTCCTGACCACAAGGGGGCCAGCCTATCATGGGCTGGCCCCCTAGGTCCAGGGAAATCGAGCGCCGGTCGTAAACTGTTGGCGCTGCGCGCCCCGCATGAATATGCCCCTAATGGTTGCTTATGCCATTAGGGGCTACTCATGACCATATTCACTTATGCGCCATCCACAGAACGTCTCGCCTAGGTAGGTGTTCGATTACGGTGGGATATGGTAGCAGGGGCGGGACACTACTCCTCGTGTGCTACGAAACGACCGCTTCCATCCTCGGGTAAGTGTGTTCCGATTCGTCTAGTCCCTACCTAGGAGACACGCGCTGTGAAGTTGTGGGCCCGTTTCTGAGTTGAGGTGGGCCAAGCCTCGTTCCAAGCGCAGGGGTCCACATCCCCCGCGCGCCTCAGGACTTGGGCAGCCCCGGTGAAGCAGCAGCCACGCGAGCCATTGCTTCCCGTGCGCGCTGGGCCTTGACGGCCTTCTGGTTCGCCACGGCGGCGGCAATCTTCTCGCTGGTGTTCATGTGACCACTCCTTCATCGGGGCTGATAGGTAAACCATACACGCTGAGACCAGGGAAGTCAACAGGTGTTCGTAAAGAGAAGGTAAAGGTGCGCCCCGCGCCTCCAAGCCCTTTTGTCAAGGGCTTGGGGCGGGCTGAAATCGCCTAGTACGAGTTGCCGGTCAGGCGCTCACGCAGTTGGGCGAGGTCCGCATTGGTCACGCACTCGTCCACACGGTCCTTCGCCTCCTTAAGCGAGAGACCAAACGCAGCCTTCACGTCCTTGATCATCATGATCTTACGGTACGAGGTACCGTCCTCGGTGCGGTACTCGTCCAGGTGACGGATACACCACTCCTTGACCCGGTACTGCGGGTCCAGCAACTCCTTCTCCCAATCGGCAAGGGGGGAGCCGCTAGCCTGCGGGACATTGGACATGTCCTTTGCGCCGAGGGCCATGATCGAAGTTGCCGCACGCTCCAAGGAACGCCCGCCGAGGCCGTTGTCTGCCAGGATGCGACAGACCAGGATCGAATTCTCCACGTTGTTGATCACGCGTCAACCTCCACGATGCGAACGATGCGACCGGAAACGTCGTGACGCCAGACGGTGCCCGACGGGTGGTGAATCTCGCTCCAACCGTTGACGATCAGAGTGGACAGCACCTCACTCTCGGTCTCAAACTGCTTCGGAACGAAGCACTCGGGGGCCGGAGGCGAAACGGGCTTGATCTGGAACACTTGACTCTCCTTGTCGTTGGTAGGTACACCGTATCAGGTATCACCCACGAAATCAAACGTCTTTCGTAACAAACAGGTAACGAGCGCCCCGCGCTCGGGCGTGTCTAGTAACACGCATTCGCGGTACAGTGAGTCTTTGAGTGACCCGTACGGTTTCCGCCGTAGAGGCAAGAGTTGTGAGGCACATACACGTTGGTACGGCACTCCACGCACTCGGCAGGACGAGCGTTACGAAGGGTGTCACCCATCGTGCGAACACCGACCTGCTTCGAGACGTAGTGACCATCGGGAGAGACAGCCTTAAGGTGAACGTACTCACCGTTGGCGTCAGTGGTAATCTCAACCACCTGGAAGTCAGAACGACCGGACGGGTCGAACGAAGGGAGGGAGATAACGTCCCACTGGCTAACGGACTTGATGATCATGACTTGCCTTTCCTGGGAGAACCGTTCTCCCTCTTGCCTGTATCCAGATTCTAGCGTAGGGGTCTGACAGTTTCCCCACGAAATCAGACTCATTTCGTAACAGAAAGGTAACGGTCGCCCCGCCCGAAGGCGAGTGCTCAGTAGTCATCGTCCCATCGCTCGCCCGCGTAGGTGGGGTCGAACCAGGACGGCGGGGTGGAGGAGTCGGGGTACCGCTCACGGATCGAGTCCATCTGGGGCTGCACGCGCTCGACGTACTCGGCGTAACCCTTCTCGCAGCGGGGGTAGGACTCACCCGAGCCGGAAAGGGCCTGGTAGAACATGACCTCGCCCTCGCAGTCAGCGGGGATGGTGTGCTCGATGCAGTCGTTCATGTTTCCTCCTGGTTGGTTGAGCCAACAGTAACACACGGCACCGACAAAATCAAACAGGCTTCGTAATGACACGCCCGACCGCGCCCCGCGCACCCTGCCCTTTGTCAAGGGCAGGAGCGAGGTTTCTCAGAAGTCGTAGGGGTTGTCTGCCGGGTAGTGCATGGGGCCGTCGCAGAGTTCGCGCGACAGGCCGTGCTCGCAGGTTGCCATTTCAGCCCAGAAGTCGATGGTGTCGTTGATCGTGGGGATGGCCTCGCCCTGCAGAACGTCGACCTCGAAGTCACCCAGCAGGTGCTCCGGCACGAAGCGGGAGAACTCAGCGGACTCAGCATCGACCGGGGGAGTGTCGACGTGGGCGGGGATGACGCGGACGTTGCTCATGATGTGCCTCCTGGTTGGGTAGGTAGAGTCTAACACAGAATCGCCGTCCCGTGTCAACAGAAACGCCGGGGAAATTCGCCGTCATTCGTAATCGCCGGAAACGCCGCGCCCCGCCCCGAAGGGCTAGCCTCTCAGTAGTCGTCGCAGGCGTAGTCACCGTTGGCGTGGTCACAGAACGCGTGGGGGTTCTTGCGGGGGTCGAAAGCGTCGGGCTCGTCGTACCACTCGCGCGTGCAGGGGTCAGACGGGGTGTGGCCGCAGCAGGGGTAGTCTTCACACATGGCGCTCTCCTTGGTTGAGGTGATGCTCGAACTCTACCACACGACTCTGACAAAACTTCGGCGCGGTCGTAATGAGGTTCAAGAGCGCGCCCCGCCCCTTTCTAAGGGAGAGTCTGGATGAGGTCGAACAGGTTCAGGAACTTGTCCGGGTTGGGACGAAGGGTTCGAGTGATGATCCACCTGTACCCGAAGTGACCTTCCCTGACAGCCGCGATCCTGGTAACGGGACCGTAGTCACTCACGGCCTCGAAGATGTTGGGATTGGCGGTCTCGAAGATGGAGTAGTTGCCGATGCGGGCAAGCGGTGTGTTCTGCATGACTCGAACCTACCCTAGACGTGGTCGGGTGTCAAGATACCGGCGAGTTCTTCGAGAGGTGTCGCGTCCCAACCAGGAACAACCTCCACGTCGATTCCATGCTCTTTCCACATGGCGATCACATGGGGGTTGTCATCGTAGGCAAGTACGGGGTTGAGGTTCGAGGCTCTGATCTCTTCGAGAATCTCGATCTTTACGTCTCGATCCTTGCGCCGGTCTCCCCAGGGCCTCATGTACATAACGTCATAGGGGACCTTGTACTTGTCAAGCCAATCCTCTGTGACATCACGGTACTTCTCATCCCTTGCGGTGACGATGGTGATGTGGTATCCGTCAGAGGCATGACCCTGTGCTGCTTCGAGCACATCGTAGTTGGGTGGGCACCAGAGGGAGGCCTTGTGGAATGCGTCGAAGTTCTGATTGTCCCCACGCACATAATGACGGATTGCCTGTACGTCGCACAGGGTACCGTCCATATCGAAGATAATGGTGTTTCTCATCTACCCATCCTAGCATGTAGACCCTGACGAATCAAGGGGCGATCATAATATAAGGGAACGTAGCGCCTCGCTAGTCCCAGGAAACTTAACCCTTGTCGTAACATAAACGTCTTGGGTCGCTTGCGACACAACTACTTGCACGGGCAAAGGTTGCACCTGCAAAGGTTCTGTCGGAAACACTTGCAGGTGCAACCTTCCCCTATGCAACTACCCTCCGATCCAATAGGTTATCGGAATGAGATATCCGATAGCGAAACCGATGAATGCGATAACCGCATATCCGCGAAAGGTGATTCGCATTAGATCCCCTCAGGGTAGAGAATGACACGCGCATTACGGCGAATGGACCGGGTGCGAATACCCTTTCCTGTGTTGATATCCGCATATGTCACGCGGATATCCCGAATGTCACTAACCGCATATTCGACATTCACAATGCGAACATAGCGGGTAGCCTTAGGCAGCAATACCCTATCCCCTACCCTCACCCATGCGGCGGGTGAGGTCGGAAGGGTAATCACGCGTCACCCATGACACAGTCAAGGGTCATGCAACGCATGTTCTGGTTCATCATCCCGTAGGCACCGCATACGGGGCAGCGGTCATCCTCGCGCATGGCTTTCATGTTGGCATAGGCAGCGTACCCTGCCGCCATAGCGTCCGACTCCCACCCGTCACAGTCGGGGCAGATATCGGAGTCATCATCCATGACTAGGACAGGGGTTCCGCATTCGTGACCCCTACAGGGGAGCGTGTAGACAATCTCAGGCTCCCAATTGTGGGCAGCGTAGGTATCGGTGAGGATGAACATTAGATCCCCTTCACAGAGTCGAGAGTGACGTGTGCGATAACGTCATCCTCACGGCCACGGTAGGTCATGCGTCCGTCAATGCGAACGCGCACGGTAGCCACGGTGGACACGCTAGGCATCCACGGGCAGGGGACGGACGGGAAGGTTTCGAGGATAGTACCCTCTCGACCCTGCCATGCGAACGTGTGAACGGTGACCCGCTCTCCGATGTTGACCATTTCGTTTCCTCTCGCTCTGTGTTTCCGACTCCGTCAGACTATCATCGGACACTGACAGAATCGGGCAGATTAGGTAACGGGAAGGTAAAGAATATGGGCGCACTATCAAGATCAACAATTCGCAGGGATGGCTGGATCATACATCTAACCGAAAGTTTGCAAAATGTCAATTATGAAAGATGATCTTGGTATGTTCCTTTGATGATGACGTGGGGATCGGGTGGGAGCCAGTATGGGTAGTCTTTGAGTATGACGTGACTGACGACATCGGAGCGTACACGTCCTTCGGGGATGTTAAAGTCGATTTTCGGTGAGTACCACCAATCAACAACAAGATCATCTTCTACAACGATGATTCTGTACATCAAATTGTCGTTGAGATCACCACAACTGATGATTCTACGAGATTTTACGCTCATGGCCCGGTAGTCCTAGTCCTGGGAAGCCTATAATCTCGTCTGATTCCAATACTAGAGTCTCATACGCCTTATGTGATGCTTCTGCTCTTGCGATTTCCTCTGGATTACCTCGTAGACGTGCTTGTCCTAGTTCTCTGGCAAGACGGAAGAGAGTTTCCATTGAGGTGATGATCTTGATAGGCATATTTCTCCTAGAAATCCGTTACAGCGTGTGACGTGAAGTCACAGAACGTGTTCATACAACGCAATGTGTAACCATTACCGTTGCCCGGTGTGAAGAAGTATTTGATCTGCCCTCCGCAGGAGGGACAGCGGACAGAATGTCCGTCCTTAAACAGGTAATCCTTCTCACTTATCGTGTAAGGCATCAATCTCTCCATATACATCGTATGGTCTGTCGGAAACCTCATCAAGGTGGCTAACGACGTAGGGTGTGTGATACCTTAACAACTCTTGAGCCCAAGACTGAGCCCTTTTCAGCATAGCATCGGCGCTCTCATTAGGTCGGAGTCTCTCGATAACCATGTCTAGACGTTCTTCTAGGTCATATACTTCCCACCATACCTGGCCCTCTTTATCACCGGGCCGGATTCTGAACGTAAATCTAGGACCCATCTGCTTCCTCCAATGCTGGTTCAGGAGCAAAAACCTTACCCGCTTCATGCTGCTCGTACATAGCACTCACAGCGTCCGCAGACTGCCCTGTAGCAATTGCGAACAGCAAGTCGTAGTTACGCTGCTGGTCGATGTGATTTATTAGCAGAAGGTCATGGATGCGTTCCAGCAACTCGATACCAGCAGCCTGCGCTGGCGTCAAATGATTCTCAGACTTCTTCGGCTCATCCTCGTTAATGTCAAACATTAGTGTCCTCTCGCGGAGCCGAGACGAATGTGATCCTCGACAACCTTAGCAATATCAGTGTCATCCGTCTTAGGGACAAACACATTGGCGATAAACGTATCACCACTACCTACTTTTTCAGGGTTGTCCACCCCGCTAGTCAGATTCATGATGTGCGTATCGGGAGAGATACCACCACGAACACCAGGACCATACGGGTGAGGGTGATATGGAGGGGCTGCAATCGCTTCCGGCTCGATGTAGAACTCCACCTCAAAACCGGCGTTCAAAAGCGCACTGAGGTCCTTTACGATCTCAGCCAGCGTCTTACCACTCGTTGTATACTTCACCTTACTCAATGTAGGCTTCACCTCATCCAAATCTTCAAGTGCTATATCTACCATATTGAATCTCAATTTCTGCAGGCGGTCCCGCAACTGATTCTGTGCGTCGACCTCATCCATCTGCTCAGTCGTCACTAGACTTCCACCCCTTTAAGTCTGCGGCAATATAGCCAACCATACGATTGACCTCTGCCTTTACGTCAACCATCTGACCCTTATCAATCTCGTAGTCAAGGCGCAACTTCTCACCACGATGGGTAAAGAACACCTGGAACTCTATGGCAGACTTAGCCTCACGGTACTGAAAGAAAGCACTAGAGCCCGAGACTCGGCGCTCAATCTCTCTACAGACCTGATACCCATAAGTGTGCTCGTCCATTACGACTCATAATCCGCAACGACATAATCGACCGTAGCCGTTACATCACTCGTGTCATAATCAATCTTACCGGGCTCCACGTCGAACGTCAACTGTAAGCGCGACTTCCCCGAAGTGTCATCAGGGGCCAGGTCCACCGTCACAGTAAACTCCTCGTCACGCGCACGCACAGGGGCGAAGGCGCTAGAGCCTGTGATCGCAGCCTCGACAGCGCGCTCCACAGCATAAGCATATTCATTTACATCCATTACTCTACCTCATCTTTTTCGTATTTTTGAAAGGCCCGGTAGGTAAGCGGGAACGCGCCCTCCACGAAACCTTCGATAGCACCAGCATACTGCTGAATCTCATATTGTGCATGTGAGTCCGTACGCTGAGACAGGAAGTTCAATGTAGCGGCAAGGCTGGTAGTCCAGCGGAACCGAACGTATAGGCCATTGGCTAGTAGGAACAGTCTTGCCTGCTCCGGCGCGATTCCGGCTTCCATTGCACGCTTGTACAGTTTCTCACCTTCGGCCTGGAATGACTCTAGGTAGTTCGTCCAGTGGAATCCGACCTCAGGATCAAGGTTCTCACCGCTACCCTGCTTAGAGTTTTCAGGCTTACTACGCCAATCTCCCGGCCCAGGTAGATAGAACTCTTCGTTCTCCGTAATGTACCGCCTAGAGGACTCATTCCATCCATTCTGGTCGTCAATGTATGTCGCTGCGATGGTGTGCTTGTACCACTGCCGCGCGACTAGTAGGGGCGCGTAGCCCTCAAATGTAAGTGCCTGGTGTCGGAGGACAGACGTGTGTCCTTCACGAATGAGGAAGTCGAGGAGCCTCTCGTCATTATCTGAGAAACTCCCCGACTCCTTGTCATACGACACGCGGGCAGCGTTAACTACCGAGAGATCATCGCCCATGACGTTGACCAAACGGACATATCCTTTATCAAGGACGTTAACCCTGTCGCTCAATTAGTACCAACCCTTCGAGTGTTTAGTGGAGAGCGCACTACAAGGGGTGCCGTAGCGCCCGCTGATGTACTTCAATCCCCACTTAATTTGAACGGTAGCGTTCGTGCGCCACCCTCTACCCATCTTACTCCCCGGAAGCGCCTGCGGAATTCCGTAAGCGTCGGAGTTTGGGTTATCCGAGGTGGTCGACCAGCCAGATTCCTCTGTCCACAACTTCTCTAGACAATACCACTGACGGCCAGAGCCCCAGCCGCGCGCCGAGGCGAGCCGCTTTCCCAGAGCACGGTTCCCCGCGCTGCTGACCTTGTAGACCTTGACCTTCTTTGCCTTCTTCTTGGCGGCGGGCGCGCGATGCACCACTACCGTCTTAGAATTCTTGTGTGCCTTCCTGACCGAATGATCGGTCGACTTGGGTGTCCGAGCCTGGCTGCGGCTCGCGCGTAATTCTGCTGCTGCCCTCCGTGCGTTAAGCACGTCGAGTGGAATCAGTTTGGTGGACGCGACCACCTTGGGTGTGACCTCTATCGCGGGTTCGACGGCGGGTTGCGGTGCTGGCACGCCTGTTACGGCGATGATTCCTACCAACAAAGAACCGGCGATCCTCTGAATGAGCATCCGACTACCCTACCATAGTCTGGATTCGGGGGCAACCCCACTACTCTCAAGGAGAGGGTACGTTAAAGACTTCATGCTCTAGTCGGACGAGTGTGTAATACCCAGGCTTGACGGTCCAACCGCAGGCTAGGCAGTAAAGTTCAATGTCGTCATTTGCGTCCAGACGAGGGAAGAGTGGGGTGTGATCCGAGTCGTTTGGACAGGATAAAAAGTGTGTGGTATCCTGCCGTTCTTCTCTATAGGTATTAACTACTCTTAACCAGTAACGGTTATCTTCTTCCTTAATGGTATTTACTTCCTTATCCTAAGTTATTGGTTTATCTAAGTAATGTGTTTATCTAGTTATCACCACCACCACTTCTCTATGAGACCACTGATTCGACCCTGTGTCAAGTTGGGAGAAATTTCTCGTAACCAGTCCGTGACCATCGTGGTACGATGGAGTCATGCGAGTCTCACTTCATACCGATTACGGTATTTTCACAGAACGTCAAGGCTTTTGGTATGCCGCAAAGCACATCACAGAGACCTTGAACGAACTTGGAATCCCGGTGTCGTTTAACGATCCCACCGCTGACGTGATGTTCAACTTCTGTCAGCCACAGGACTACGTTCACTACGATGGTCAATACACTATTGGCTATACACCGTGGGAGTCAACAGGCATGACCGGCCCGAGTTTTGCACAGAAGGCCCCGAACGGAATCGCTGGCATGAGCATCGGCTACCAGGATGAGTCTAAGCCCCTTGAACTGTGGCCTCAGATGATCAACGAGACCTGCGACGAGTTTTGGACTACAAACCATCTCGGTATGCGATGGTTCCGCGAAGGAGGCGTTGACCTTCCTGGTCTAGTCTACCCTCATGGAATAGATCACGCATGGGCTCCGGTCAAGCGTGGGATGAAGGGTCCGATCACCTTCCTGCACATTGGAGAGCCAGCCCCACGAAAGGGTGGGCAAATGGTCTTCGAAGCGTTCAAGGAACTATTTGCTGATGATCCCAACTACAGGCTGATCATCAAGGGTCACGGATCGTCACTGGTGCGAGACTACGATCAGGCAAAGATGGTGCGCCGCCCGGATGATCTGATCAACAACGTTCATGTCATCACGCGTGATATGGAACTCTCTGAATTGCAGGGTCTATATGCGAGCGCGCACTGCCTGGTGTACCCATCATGGGGAGAGGGCTTCGGGTTCATCCCCTTGCAGGCTCTCGGTACCGGGCTCCCCACGATCATGACAACCGACTGGTGTGACTACGCGCTACCGGGCACACTGAGAGTAAAGACCAACCTCGTAGAGTCACCGTGGCAGGACATTCACCCAGGAAAGATGTTCGAACCAGACTACGAGTCCTTGAAGCACCAGATGCGAGAGTTTGCTGAAAACAGAGTTTACTACACGCACCTGACACACACGATGGCACCCTATATTCATGAAGAAAACGACTGGAAGACATTGACGCAAACTGCGTTCAAGAATCTTCTCGAAAGATTCTCGTAACTTTCTGAACCGTAAGTTGCCGATGGTAAGATGGAAGTATACATCGAAAACGTCAGTCCTCTGAGGAGGACTTTGGAGGAGTTTATACATATATGAGTGAATTGCAACTATCCTTCCGCCTGCCGGAAGGTTTCATCGAGCCCTATGTCACCCGCGAGGTAGACTGGGGTTTCACAGACGGAGCAGGAAACAGTTTTAGCGAGATCATCTTCATGCGTACCTATTCAAGGGTCAAGGATGATGGAACCAAGGAGCAGTGGTACGAAGTCTGCCGCCGCGTCATCGAGGGCATGTACTCGATCCAAAAGGATTGGGCCAAGGAGAATAGACTTCCGTGGAACGACCGTAAGGCACAGGCCTCAGCGCAGGAAGCGTTCGAGCGCCTTTACACATTCAAGTGGACGCCACCCGGTCGAGGACTTTGGGTCATGGGCACCCCGCTCGTAAACGAGCAGAAGAACTCTGCAGCATTGCAGAACTGTGCCTTTAAGAGCACGAATGACATGACACGTTATGACCCAGGAGCCCCGTTCGCGTGGGTAATGGAAGCGTCCATGCTCGGTGTCGGATGTGGATTTGACGATAAGGGTGCCGATAAGGGCTTCCTCGTCCACAAGCCAGACCCAAGTGATACCTTCGTTTACAAGATCGCAGATACTCGTGAGGATTGGGCCGAGTCAACTCGTATCCTGATCAACACGTACCTAGTCGCCGGTAAGGGGCTCATGAAGATGGACTACTCCGACATTAGGAAGAAGGGTGAGCCGATCAAGACGTTCGGTGGCACCGCTTCCGGTCCAGAGTCGCTAATGCTACTCCACGACCAGATTCGTCTAGTCCTTGACGCACTAGTTGGCATGAACCTAACACGTCGAGCAATTGCTGACATCATGAACCAGATTGGGTTCTGTGTTGTCGCTGGCAACGTTCGTCGTAGTGCTGAAATGTACGTTGGACATATTGACGACGAGGACTTCCTAGACGCAAAGCAGTTTGGCAAGCAGGACCCTAAGACCTGGGAGTACATCACTCAGGGACCGGCGTATTACCGTCGTGAATGGGGTGGGCTTTCCAACAACTCTGTCGAGGCCAAGGTTGGTTCGGACTACAGCCATCTAGTTGACCGTATTCGCACAAATGGCGAGCCCGGTATCCTCTGGATGGACGTAACCCGCCAGTACGGTCGTATCAAGGATGGAATCACAAACGCTGACTGGCGTGCAGTCGGGTACAACCCTTGCGCCGAGCAGCCACTAGAGTCTGGTGAAATGTGTACTCTCGTAGAGACGTTCATCAGCCGCCATGACTCTGTAGAGGACTACATTCGTACCCTAAAGTTCGCGTACCTGTACGCAAAGACGGTCACCCTTCTGCCTACCCACTGGCCTGAGACCAATGCAATCATGCAGAGGAACAGGCGTATTGGTACTGGTATGAGTGGTATTGCTGACTTCGCTGACACCCGTGGACTACCGGCCCTCCGTGACTGGATGGACGCTGGGTACGACGCAATTCAGAAGTACGACGAGGTTTACTCGGAATGGCTATGTGTTCGCCAGTCAATCAAGACGACGACCGTAAAGCCATCAGGCACCGTCTCCAAGTTGGCCGGTGTCTCTCCTGGTGCTCATTGGAGCCCCGGCGGTGAATACTTCCTACAGACCGTGCGCTTCCGCTCAGACGAGCCGATGGTGCAGGGCTTTAGGGATCACGGTTACCGTGTAGAACCAGCCGAGAATGACCCAGTAGGTACCGCAGTCGTTTACTTCCCGATTCACTCAAAGGCACGTCGTAGTGACACGGAGGTCAGTCTATTCGAAAAGGCTAACCTCGCTGCAACGGCTCAGAGATACTGGTCGGACAACGCTGTTTCCGTCACGCTATCGTTTGACGATGATGTCGATGGGGACAACGTAGAGAGCGTAATTCATATGTTCGAGGGTCAGTTGAAGACCGTTTCATTCTTGAAGCAGTCAAACGACCAGTACGCTCAGATGCCATACACAAGGTCGGACAAGGCTGAATACGAAAAGGAATCTGCACAGATTGCAAAGTTGAGCCTCGTACCGTTCTACCTAAATGGTCCACAGGAAGACGCGGTCGGAGAGAAGTTCTGCACAACCGATTACTGCGAGATTCCTCTAGAGACCGAGAAGGAAGCCGTGTTACAATGAAAAGAGAACTAAAGGAGGTTTTCAGAAGTGTCAATAATTGACAGAATCATCGCTTTCATTAGCGCGCTATTGGGCCGTGGCCCTGTTCCATTGGAGCAGGAAGACGAGGGCTCTGTAGTAGTGGAAACCCCGGTTGTTGATACTCCAGTGGAAACTCCTGTAGAGGAGCCGGTAGAAGTACCGGAGGAAGTTGTTGAACCATCCCCTGAGGACCCAGCCGAGGTTCCAGAAGAAGTACCAGTAGAAGAGACGACTGAGGTCGTAGACCCAGCAGAGCCCGGTGACGTTTCGGCACCAGGCGAGGCTCCAATCGCAGATGTAGATATTGACCTAGACGAGGAAGTCATCGAAGACCTCGATGACACCACCGTCCTTGACGGTCTAGACATCGGCGGATCAGGGAGTGAAGCGTAATGGGTGTGCATACAGCAGTCACATACGCACGCGCGCAGGTAGGCCGCACAGAGAGTCCTCGTGGCTCGAACCGCTGCTTTGCCTGGGAGCACGTTAAGAGCCATTGGGGTGTAAACCTACAGGGCAACCCTTGGTGTGGAGCATTCGTCATTGACGCTGCTTACCACGGAGGTCTAAAGTTGCCTTGGCAGATGGTATCCGTATCTTATATCGAGCAGTGGGGTCGTCAGCGTGGTCGTTGGCACAGCGGCATCAAGGGTCTAAAGAAGGGTGACCTAGTTGTCCTCTTCGCCCACGGTCGCCATGTCGAAATGGCAGCCGCAGACGCAACCTCACGAGGCTACTACTCTGTAGGCGGAAATACTTCGGCTGCAAATCAGTGGAATGGTGGAACTGTAGCGTACCAGTGGAGAAGGGCTGCTAACGTTGTTGGATATGTCCGAATTCACGACAAGTACCCAACAACTCCTCCATTCAAGCCAAGTAAGTTCCCTCTAAAGGTGGGGCAGTATTTCGGCAAGAAGTTGAAGTTCAAGGCCAGCATCAGGAAGAACATTCACAATGGAAATGCTACCTTCGCTGACCAGTCGAACGTATTGAGGATTCAGAAGTGGTTGAAGTACCTTGGATACTACAAGGGACCTCTGACCGGTACAGCCAACGACGGCCTGCATAAGGCAATCGTTTCGTACCAGAAGAAGCACAACTACAGGAATCCTAATGGCGCAGTTGGCGGTGGCCCTACGGGTCGCGGCGGTACATGGAAGGCTTTGCAGCAGTCCGTTTACAACAAGCGTTACAAGTAGTGGTATACTAGAACTACGGCGTGGCTTGCTGGTAATACAGCGGGGTAAGTCGTCTACCGGCCTTCGTGCAGAAGGACCTTAGGTATGGTAATAGTTACGATTAAGCAACCCGGTCCCTAGGTGGGGCCGGGTTTGCTTTATCCCCAGCCAGACGATATAATCGAACGTATGGCCTACATTGAAGAAGTCCTTAAGTCCAACCCCGTAACCCACCACCGGCTAGACGACACCGCGCTTCCAGCAGCGGACTCTACTGGTGGTGGACGCACAATCACATCTGGCGGCGGCGCTTACTCGACATATCAGTTCCGAAACTTCCCAATGACAGCCGGTTCCGACGGGTGTATGAGGTTCCAGCAAAACTCGGCCTCAGACCTCGCCCGGTCAAATATGGCAAATGGATACACCACTCCGCTTAATGGTGAAGACCACCCGTTTAGCGTCGAGTTCTGGTTCCACCTTGACAACATTACATGGACTGACTCAAACAGCCTCTTTTACAGCGACTTCGCTATCAACTTCTGCTACCGCTCTGGATTCAGGATTAGCAATGGAATGCTCGTATGGGGTGTCTCCGGCGAAGGCTGGAACTACGGTCGAGGATACGACAAGTATTTCCCACTAGCAGAGGTCTACTACGGACTTCCTGACCTCGCCCGCGCGTACCATGTTGTGGGCGTATGGACCGGTGCCGGTGCTGCGCTGTATGTAAACGGTGAGCCGGTAGGCTCAATGCCAATGAATAGTCCTTGGATCAGAGGTCTAAACAACGCATCAAAGGCGTTCCAGATTCCAACCACAGGCTCAGCCGGTGGAGCGATGTGGGTTGAAAACCATGCAGTCTACAACCGTGTACTTTCCGATAAGGAGATAAAGGACCACTACGCTGCCGGTATTGACTTCCCAGATTACGTTAGCGCATTCGAGGCTGACGGTGGTGAGATTTACAACATCAACGATGGTGCCAACGGCGTCCTCTTCGACAAGTCATTTGACGTTGACACATGGACAGCCCCGGAGGCATACAGGAACGTCTCAATTCAGGCAGATGGAGTTAGCCTTTACAACATTGAACCTGCTGTAGCATATCTCGGTGGTGAAAAGCCGTATGAGAGTATCATTGGTGACCAGGATGCAAACATCAGGACCTACGGCACCGGCGGCTGGGTTGCAGAGAACTGTGTCATTTATGGCGACGGTGGTGGATCAACCGTTCCTAATAGCACATACTTCATCAACGCCAATCACTCTATCTATTTCCGCAAGACCTCTGGTGGCCCTGAAAAGATGCGTGGCTACCTCGCATACCTTGTCACGCCTAATCAGACGTACCGAGTACACGCAAATGTGTACCACTCAAAGCAGGCTCGTCTTAGGGTTTCCTGGTATAACAACGTCGGAGGCCTGATCTCTACTGACTACGGAACCACCCAGGCTGCATCTGTAAGCCTAAACGGACCTATTCTTCACGAGGTAAACGTCAAGGCACCGTCAAACGCATATTACGCTGAATTTGGCGCTGAGAATGCAGCAACTGATGCTGTCTCTGGTGATGAAATGTGGATTGACCGTCTGTACGTCTGGAGAGACCTTCTGTACAGCGCGACGGTGAACGATGGTGTCTATGTCTACACCAACCAGGGAATTGTTTACAATGACGTTGGTACATACATGGGGCAGAACTTCTCATCAATCCAGGGGTCATACTACGTTGACACAGCGGTACACAACACATCAGTAGAGGCCGTGCTATGGCAATTGAGGAGCGGTGACTCAAAGAAGGTCGTCACGCTTCGCATCAAGTCGAACAATAAGTTGGCTATTACATACGAGTACCTCGACCCATACACATTGGCGTGGACTACCCAAGAGACCGAGGGTGCGCTTTCAACAGCCATCGGTACCGGATGGCACTCGTTCTACACAGTAATCGAGAATGACAAGGTGGTAGTTTACACGGATACTGGTGGAACCTCTATCACATTGACAAATACCAGTGCAGCCTCTATTGCATTCGACAACACCGCTGATATCGTAATTGGAAACAACTTCGAGTACACCAAGCCGTGGAACTCTAAGTTGAAGGTTATCAATATCAGAAACAAGCCGGAAGCATCATTGACCTTCTCAGACACCGTAGCCGACTTCACCTTGAAGTTGTCGAGGACTCCTCAGTTTGCTAATGGAAATCTAGAGGTGTCTCAGTACGGATACGCTACCTATAAGATTCCACTGCCAGATGGAACTATTGCCTCGTCCAGAATGAACTACGGCCCACAGACTCGTGCCGTAGCGGGCATCACTGCAACTGACGGATACCACGCAATCGTCAGGACCGGCCCGGATGGTACCAACTGGTCTAACATCAGAGTGGACAACGACAACTCCATTCCGTTCTTCGCTACAAACGGCCAGGTACTGAGTAACTCTACACTCTGGGTGCGTGTAGAGTTGCAGACCGATGATTCCAGCCACGCAAAGGTCAATATTGACAGGCTGAGGTTCAAGATTTTCAACAGCCACTCGGTCGTGGGCGCAAACCACGGCAGGGCTCTGACCGTCTCCGGTACCGTACCAATCTTCGGTGAACTGGACCTCCACCCATCATCATATAGCGTTTACAATGGCTTCTATGCCAATACCGTCTCCGGTCTACACCTTGACTTCCAGAGCAATAGCACCGACGCGTCCGTTGACGCCTCTGGAACGCTCCTGGGTTCAGCAAAGACCTATAAGTCAATTGAAATGCTGTTCAGGATCAGGTCCAGGGCTACCAACCAGTATTTGTTCTACCATGACAACGGAACCACGGTTTACTCTCTGTACTACGACGGAACGGTGTACCAGTACACCGGATTTACCAGCGTAACCATTTATGGTGGTCAGGCAACGATGGGCTCTGCCATGCCAGCGTCCCCAACTGGGTATTACTTCCCTAGCCAGCAGTGGCACTATGTCGTCATGAGTACGAACACTGCAATTGCCCCAATCGCAAACGATGTGGGTAAGTTCAACTTCATGGCTAAGTCAATTGCCAACGTCGCAACCAGTTCCATCGGTGGTACGGTCAAGATGATCGGACTCTACGACTATGTATTGAGCGCAGCAGATATGGCCGAGCACTACGACGTTTTGCGTGGAAGGAATAGCGGTAAACTAACTGATACCGTCGCTGCGACGCTAAGTGAGCCAAACTCGCCAGATAGGTTCGTCAACGTGTCAGGAACCTGGGGTTACAAGCAGATTTCGGTCGACCAGCAGCCAGATTCTGCATAATAAGTCCATTGGGTGTACAATCGGTGTTATGGATGATGAAGAACTACTAAAGAAGGTCGTCAAGAACGCTCGCGTTTCGGCGGTCGAAGAGGCAGATTACGGTCTTTACTACTGGAAGATGCCTGATGGTACATATATCGGTGACGACGAAGGAAACTTCCTAGTCGTACCAAGTATGCGTGGCGATCTTACAAAGATGGCTAAGATGGCAGATGCCGCTAGGTCTCTCGGTGTTAACGAGGGCCAGCCTGTATTCATGGCCGGTCAGCGCAAGGTTACAGATGAGGAATACCAGGAGCAGTTGGAGCGTCTAGCCGCAGGCGAGCAGCCTGACGAATGGGATGTCCCAGCACTTATTGACACAATGAAGGCTCAGGAGGCCGGTCTGCGTGACTAGTTCAGTTTCAGCAGTAGAAGACGATACCGAGGAGTTTGAACTGTCGGTAAATTACCCAGATATCAGCGAAGCCGCTGGTGTCGTAAAGGTATTTGAAGACGAGTTCGCCCTTGACCTAGAAGAGACAGCGACCCTAAAGGGCCTTTCACCTGTTTTCAAGAGGAAGTTGGCTCGCCGCAAGGCTGGAAGCAAGCGAATTGAAACGGACACAGAAACCGGGTACAACGCATTTGAAGTTGTAGCCCCACCATACAACATGGATTACCTGGCTGCCCTATATGAGATGTCAGGGTACCACCGTGGAGCGGTCGATGCTCGATGCACTAATACAGTAGGTCTAGGTTATGACCTAATCGAATCCGACCGGGCGCTGCAGGCTATGGAGGCTCTAGAGAACGAGGAGTCAATCAAGCGTGCCCGTAGGAAGAAGGCTCGACTAAAGAGCGACGTGAAGGACTGGCTTGACGACATTTCCCAGGACGAAGACCTAACTGTAGTCCTAAAGAACATGTACACGGATTATCTGACTACAGGTAATGGATATCTAGAGATTGGAAGAACTGTAGGTGGCGAGATCAGTTACATTGGACACATCCCCGCCAGCACCGTACGAGTACGAACTAAGCGTGACGGGTTTGTCCAGATTGTGGGCCGACGCGCAGTATTCTTTGCGAACTTCCAGAGCGGAAACCCAGATCCAATTGGTGGAGACACCAACCCTAATGAGGTTATTCACTTCAAGAACTACTCACCTACAGGCAACTATTACGGAGTGCCTGAGATTGTTTCTGCTAAGACAGCAGTAGCAGGAAACGAGTTCTCTTCAAGGTACAACCTGGACTACTTCGAGCACAAGGCTGCTCCTCGATACGTCATCGTCACCAAGAACGCTAAGTGGTCTGACGGTGCTCTAAAGGAACTAATGGAGTTCCTAGAGGGAAACGTAAAGGGTAAGAACCACCGCACAGTCGTTATCCCATTGTCTTCCGAGGCAATTGACAAGAAGATCGACTTCGAAATGAAGCCGGTCGAGACTGGTGTACAGGAAGGCTCTTTCAAGTCCTACCGTGCAGACAACCGCGACGAGATTCTAATGACTCAGCGTACGCCTATCAACAAGTTGGGTCTGCCAAACGGCATCGCCCTAGCAGCCGCTCGTGACGCTGACAAGATGTTCAAGGAGCAGGTCTGCGGACCTGAGCAGAACATTGTCCAGAAGAAGATTTCGAAGATCATTGGAGAGCGCACCGACGTATTCAAGTTCAAGTTGGTCGAGTTGACGCTGACCGATGAGAAGACTCAGGCTGACATCGACAAGATTTACGCGACGATTCAGGAGAGTACTCCAAACGAAATTCGTAACCGTAAGGGTAAGACCCCTATCGAGGGCGGCGACAAGGTTTTGCCTCTAACAGGGCAGATTCAGGCTGAAAACGCTGCACAAGTAGGACAAACTCGTGAAAGAGACAGCCAAAGGGCTACAAGAGCGACTGATTCATCAGGCGAGGGTCGTAACGCGAAGGGCGACGGAAGGACCACACCTTGAGTCTAATCCAGACGCTTAAAGAAGAGGCGCACAGATTCCCTAACCCCATCATTCCGTTCGTGGCCGGTGTCTGGACAGTTCTCATTGGGCTCTGGATTATGCTTCCCTGGGACGTATTCCTTGGACGTACCACAAACACACCGCTCGGTACAAACCCTGAGTGGATCACAGGACTCATCTTTGTACTAATCGGCCTGCCCACCATGTACGCGGGATGGAAGAACTACTACAACGCATTGAGGATTTGCGTGATGAATACGTTCATCCTCTGGCTGACAATGTGGTTCATCTTTGTCTTCACAGCATGGCAGGCTTTGCTGACTCTAATCACGGCTTTGATCTGGGTGACCTGCGGTTATCTATACATCATGCTGAAATTGCAACACCAGAATTTGCGTTAGAACTAATAGGTTGGTATTATTACACCACAATGATTGAAAAGACCGTATTTACGTCAAATGGCGACTCGTTCAGAATCTCTGTTCCGCTCGCCAAGATTGATAAGGAGCGCAGGATCGTATCCGGCTTCGCATCTCTCGACAACATTGACCAGCACGATGACATCGTGCCTATCGACGCTGCCACCAAGGCTTTCGGTACGTTCCGTGGTAATCTCCGCGAAATGCACCAGCCTGTTGCAGTTGGAAAGGTAGTTTCATTCAGTCAGGAGCCGTACTACGATGCGGAGTCTGACAAGACTTATCAGGGAGTATTCGTAAAGTCTTACATTTCACTTGGAGCAGAAGATACCTGGCAGAAGGTCCTTGATGGCACTCTGACAGGTTTTTCTATTGGTGGAGTGATCAAGGACTCTGACACAGAGTTCAACCCGGACGTTCAGAAGTCGATTCGTACAATCAAGGACTTGGAACTCCACGAGTTGTCTCTAGTAGACAACCCCGCTAATCAGTTCGCCAACGTACTTTCCATCCAGAAGGGAGCCGATGGTCTAGAACTTACCGGCTCCGCTGTAGACATCAAGTTGGACAACGTTTTCTGGTGCCCCGAGGACCGCGCAGCGGTAATGACCTCGGACGAGACCAGGAAGTGCGCCATCTGTGAGTCTGACATGGAGAACATCGGTTGGATCGAGCACAACGACCCCAATACCACAATTGGCGATGTCGTAAACAAGTTTCTGGGCTCTCGTGGCACAGAGGAAGTAACTAAGCCGGATTCAGAAGAGGTGGCAACACCATCTGAAACGGACGGAAGAGGAGGTGTAGAAAAGTTGGCAACAGAAGAGACAGTAGAGCCGGTCGAAGAGACCGTTGAAACAGTTGAGACCGTAGAAGAGGTCGCTGAGGTTGTAGAAACCCCTGCCGCAGACGAAACGGTAGAAGAGGTCTCTGAGGTCGAGACGAAGGACGAGTTCGACCTTGCCAAGGCATTCGAATCTTTCTCAACGGCAGTCACAGAGACCCTAACCGGTTTTAGCAAGAAGATCGACGCACTAGAGACAGCAGTCGCTGGTGTAGAAGACCTTGCAAAGACAACCAAGGAGATTTCCGAGTCGCTCGAAGGTGTGAAGGAGTCTGTCACCAAGGAAATTGGTGAGGTAAAGGCAAGCACTGACCGCCTAGAGAAGGCTACGGCAGTAAAGAAGTCCGGTGACCTCGAAGGAGGATCAACGGAGGAAACAATTAAGAAGAGCGAGTGGAACGGAACCTTCGTCAGTACCGAATCACTAGTATCAAACTAAACCAAAACGAAAGGTAGGTGAAAAACATATAATGAGTAACAACGAACTTCTAGAAAAGGTAGTAACCACTACCGGTACTGATGGAGTTAATCAGGGTGGCGGTGGTCTTCTAACCAAGGACCAGGCTAACAAGTTCATTGACTACATGTGGGACCAGACTGTAATTCTACAGGATGCTCGTACAGTCCGAATGAGGGCTGACACAATGGACATTGACAAGGTGGCCGTAGGCGCTAAGTTGGCTCGTCTCGCAACTGAGGCCGTCGACACTGGTGTCAACGCCAACCCAACCTTCTCCAAGGTCTCGCTGACCACGAAGAAGTTGCGTCTAGACTTCGAACTTTCAACCGAGTCCCTAGAGGACAACATTGAGGGTTCAGGACTGGAAGATCACGTCGTACGTCTGATGGCTACGGCTTTCGGAAACGACATCGAGGACCTTTGCATCAACGGTTCGACTGCATTGACAGGCGACCCGCTGTACAAGTCATTCGACGGTTTCAGGGTTCAGTCCCTAGCCGGTGGTCGTGTTTCTTCCGAGTCTGGAAGCACAATCTCTAAGGGTACCTTCAACAAGGCCCTTAAGGCGCTTCCACGAGTCTACAAGCAGCGTCGTGCCGGTCTACGTTTCTACACGGGTTCAGGACTTGTACAGGACTACCTATACAACCTGACCACGATTGGAACTGGTGGTACCCCAGAAGACATTGCCGCAAGCATTCTTCGTGGTACGCCAGCAGCACCTCAGGGCGCTGGTGGTAGCACCGTAATTCCATTCGCCTTCGGAATCCCTATCATTGAGGTCCCTCTGTACACAGAGTCGGCTTCAGGTACATACACCGGAGCAACTGGAAACCACGGATACGTCGAGTTGACCTTCCCACAGAACCGCATCGTCGGTATCAAGCGTGAAGTCACGGTTCACCGTGAGTTCAAGCCAAAGAAGGACACAACCGAGTACACCGTATACGTCCGAGTTGGAGTTGCAATCGAGAACCTAGACGCGTACGTCGTCGTCAAGGATGTCAAGGTCGCACCGTAATTCGAGCGATGTCATAACTGAATAGGGAGGAGGGCTTCGGCCCTCCTCCCGTTCGGTTTATGATACACTTAGAGGAAGGAAAGGAAGGTACATGAGTTTCGAAACTACTAAGGTAGCCGCTCTGAGGCAAGTCGCTGAAGGGTATGGATTGGACGAGGCTGAGGCCAAGACCAAGACAAAGAAGGAAATCCTCGCATGGCTGGAAGAAGAGGGTATTTCCTCTGAGTACCACGAGGCAGCAGAAGCAGCCCAGAAGGCAGCAAACGAGGACAATGATGACGAGGAGGACAAGGCCACCCCGTCTGACAACAATGACAATGACGGTAGCGCAGCGCCTGCCCCAACAAAGCCAACCAAGGGTGAAGACCTACTGCTACTAAAGATGACCCGAAGCAATTACTCGTACGAGGCACTAGGCAAGTACCAGTTTAGCAAGGACCATCCGTTCGCCGCAGTTCCAAGGAATGACGCAAATGAAATCTTCCGATTGGAAGACGGTTTCGTTCTAGCAACTGACGCCGAAGTCAAGGAATTCTACGACAGGTAAAGTAAAAGGAGGCCTTCGGGCCTCCTTTGCTTTATACCCAACCCCCTGATACAATTATGGAAGATTGAATATGGGTGGTGTTATGTCGATTATCTATAAGAACGAAGTGGAATCAGTCACGCTGAGACTTTACGTCTCGGGCGTACTGACTGACGCCTCTAGCGATCCGACGCTGACGGTTAAGACCCGCGCCGGTGATTTTGTTGCATCACCTGACGTCTTGCAGGACTCCGAAGGTGTGTACTCAGCCATTATTGGACCGTCCATTACTGATGTCTCAACAGACCTAGTATTGACGTGGGAGTACGACCTAGCAGGAGAGACTGTCGTCAGGAACGAGCGCATGACTGTCGTCCAGCCGTACCTATCGGTATCTGAACTGACATCCCTTGCGCCAACCGAAACTGAGTATGACATGCTAAAGGCTGCCGAGGCGTACGCACGCCACCAGATTGATTCCTTCTGCGGGCAGCACTTCTACCCATACAACGACACTGTATTTGCGAGGGGCCAGGGTGACAATATCCTCACGCTGACCCAGAGGGTCGTTCGTGTGGACAGGATCAACGTAAATGATGTTGTGGTGTACGACGCCACCGACGTTAATGTAAATGACTTTGGCGCGGCAGTAAATATCTCGCCTACAAGCAAGGCTTTGATAATTGCTTCCGAGCAGTACCTCACCTACGACCCTATCCACTGGTCAGCAGGCAAGTTCGCATCCGGCACTCGTTACGACGTAACTGGAGTCTACGGATGGGACTATATTCCAGACGCAGTTAACCAGGCAGCAATGCTTTTGGTAAACGACTTCTTCTGCAAGGAGTCCAACTGGAGGAATAGGTTTGTCGAGTCAATCTCGGCATCTGACTGGAGGATCGTCTTCAACGACGGAGCATTCAATGGCACTGGCAATTCCAGCGCCGACAGCATCCTGCAGCCATTCATCGCTGTCAATTGGGCTGTTGTTTAATGTTCGGGTGCATTGTTGGCTCAATGTACAACATGAAGGCCGATGTCTTTAAGCAGGAAAAGCGTCAGGACCCTGAGACGGGCTCTATCGAGCGCGTCTGGATGCTCGTAGAGACGATTGACGTAATGGCCCGTGGCCTAGGAAACCTGCGCGGTAAGGACTTCGGAACCACCGACAAGTGGCGCGACATTTACCGCAAGGAAGACTACCTGCGTATCAAGACCATGTACAAGATTGACGACACCATGCGTGTGACAAACGTGCGTGGCTCCGACGGTGAAATCATCTGGCTCGAAGAGGGTGCGTCTGAGGACCCTACCATTTTCGATGTAATCGGTGTGACGCCGGTAGTCGAGCCTTTCGGTACACAGATCGAGTACGACGTATTCCTTGACCGAGCCGAGGTGCAGTCCCTTGATGGGTGGAGTGCATAGTGAGTTCAATAAGTTCGTGGAGGTACCGGCTGCTGTGAAGTACGCCCTACAGTACGCGACAGAGGACGTGAAGAACATGGAGAGACTCCGTGCTGAGACGCACAGGCAGTTGAACCGTTCATTTCTTTCATACGTTAACGCTCAGGCTGCTGCTAACCCAAAGGCCTTCCATCACCTATATGAGACCAATGGAATCGGCCAGAGCGCCAAGCGTCTGTTCGACCTTAACCAGATGAAGTCCGGTACTGCTAAGACGCAGATTGCTTTCCAGATTGGATTCAGGCCGTCCAAGTCACGAGTCCCATTGACCGAGGCCCAGCAGACACCCGGTCCATCAGGCCTTGTCGTCAAGAAGCGTTACATCTTCATCAATAAGGCAATGACAATGGAGTACGGCCTACCAGTGAGAATCCGCCCACGGGGTAAGGGTTTCATGGCTATTGACGACCCGACGAAGAAGTCCGGTCTAAGGTTTACCCGTAAGCAGGTCAACGTCGCACGCGCGGGAGGCCCGCTAGTACATGGCTCAATGCGTCGTGCAACAAAGGACTATTTCAAGTCATACGGAAGTAAGAAGGTGTCGGACATTACCACAACATACCTTACAAACGTTGGACAGAGGGCTGCTGCAAGAATGGGCCGTAGTGGAAAGATCACAATCGGTGTACCTAACTTCGCTCAGGCCCGTGCGGTTGGTAAGGCTATTGCTGCCGAGGTGAACCCATAATGGATTACAAGAAGTCAGCCGTTTACACGTTCAGAAACTACCTGTCAGACGTTCTATTCGAGACAGAGGTCTTTAACGACCAGGACTACTACCTAAACGGGTTCTCTGATCCGATCAGTCCAATCCTGCCAATTCAGGACCTACCCGAGTTCTCGGATGAACTCTCGGACAAGCCGCATATCGTATACGACCTAGTGACCTCAACGGACCCGGTAGAATACTGGATGCTAAGGGACGAGGTTACCCTGGCTATCGTAACTGGGAGCATGTCAAAGACCCTGGAAATCCTTGAACTCCTAAAGGACAAGTTCGGTAAGGCAGATGTGTCCGCAGATCAGGTAAACAAGTTCGCAACCACCAATAACGGGCACTTCCTATTCTTCAACTTCTCAATTAGCGAGGCCGTCATTTCCGCCCCGGCAATTGAAGAGGCTGGACGCCAGGTCTCCCCTGTCGTAATCAGTTACTCGTACAAAAGAGTTGCTTCATAAGTCGTTTTCGGCTACTATAAAGCCATGACGAAGGTAAGTTTTCACGAACTCTCACTACAGGGAGGTGAAAATCAAATATGAGTACAACTTCAAGTAACATCATTGTCGGTGCTGCGTCCCTAGCAATTGGATCAATTGCAACAGGTGCTGCTCCTACAACTGGTTACACTGACTCAATCTGGAACAACATTAAGGCTTCCGCTTCCGGTTCTCCTAAGGACTACCGTGGTTGGATTGCAGGTCTTGCTGGTACTGCCGGTGGTGGTACCACCGTCAACGTTTCAGGTGGAACCCTAAAGTTCCGTGACGCCGGTCTAACCCAGGAAGGTGTTGAGGTAACCTACTCGCCAGAGTACGGTGAGGTAGAGGTAGACCAGATTCTTGACGCTGCAAAGTTGTTCAAGCAGAAGATGACCGTTACGGTCAAGACCACTTTTGCTGAGCCAACTCTAGACAACCTGCTATATGTCTGGGACCTTGCTGCATCAAACTACACCCCTACCAACTATGACGGTTCTGCCACTCAGGCTGGTCTGATCATGAACCCAGGAACCCTAGGTGACTCTCCTCAGGAGCGCGTCCTATTCTTCGTAGGAGGCAAGCCAAGCGGTACCTCTGGTACCGCCAACCAGCGTGCCTACCTTGCAAGCCGTGCCATTTCTGTTGAGTCTTCAACCCAGGGTCTAAAGCGTACGGAGGCTACAGTATTCCCTGTATCTTTCCGTCTTCTTCCTGACCTCGGAGCATCTACCCAGCAGTACGGTCGCGTCGTTGACGTTGCCTAAATCAGGCTTAAGCATCCCCGGTGTCCTCATGGGCACCGGGGTTTGCTTTTATACCACCCTAACGGTACAATTGTCAAGATAACCATAGGAGGTTGTTTTGGCTACATCAGTTTATGACATTGTAGAATTCGAATTGCAGGACGGTCAGGTAGTAGAGATCCGTCCACTCAACATTAAGAGGCTGCGTAAGTTCATGGAGGTCGTCGGCAAGATTTCAGACGTAAAGCCTGATGACCAGGACGGGCAGTTGGATGCCATGCTTGAGGCTTGCTCAATCATTCTAGAGGGCAAGGTTAGTGGCGCTGACAACGTGGATGTTCTAGCAGATTTGCTAGACCTCCCAACAATGAATAGAATCATGGAAGTTGCGGGCGGGGTGAGTGTAAACTCCCCAAATCCGACAGTGGGCTAAGTTGGTCGGAAGTCGACTTAGCCAAATACGAAAGGGAGGTGTTTCTTCTAGGGCATTGGCGAAATTACGCCGATCTAGAGGAGAATTTGTCTATGCCTGAACTACTAGAGACACTTAACGCTATGCGAGAGAAGGACCTGGAGGACAAGATGTTCCAGGTCCGTCTTGCTGGTGGAGACCCTGATGAAGGCGGTAAGTCGGACTTTGACCGCGCCAAGGACCGTGCGAAACTACGCGCGGATAAGGAACTGCTCGGCCTAGACATTGACGTAGATAACATCGGAGACGAGATTATCGACGCAATGCAAATGGGGCAGGCCTACATGGTGGATACTGACTAATGACTGACACGATGATTGATGTCCGGTTCAATGTACTAACCAATATGGGTTCTCTGAACGCCCAGATTGATACATTGAACGCTAAGATGGCTGCCCATCTTAAGTTGATTCAGGGTATTACTGCTCAGCAGGCTGCCCTGAACTCGGCATCTTCAAAGTGGACCAGCATTATGAAGGGCAGCGGCCAGTTCGATGTCGGACTGGTCAATGTTGGCAAGCAGGTTGATGAATTCGGAAAGAGGCTCGCAAAGAACCAGTTGAGCCTGGGCGAATACCGACGTGCCATTAGAGAGTACCGCCGTGGAGTTGCCGGTGAAGTAAGGCAACTCGCTGAATACCAGCAGCGTATGATGAACTCCGTCACCTTCAATAGAGGTGGCGGTGAAATGCTCGTCGCTACTCCAAACGGAATAAACAAGACGACCGACGCTGCGAAGTTGTTCAACCAGGAGCAGGCTGTCATGAACACCCTGCTAAAGAAGTCCAACGAGAGCCTGATTAACTGGGGTAAGAATACCCAGTGGGCCGGTCGTCAGTTGACCGTTGGTCTTACCCTTCCTGTAGTAATCTTCGGTGCCACAGCAGCCAAGGTATTCCTTGACGCTGACAAGCGCCTGACCAACCTGGCTAAGGTTTACGGTTCCGGCGTCACCGGTACCACAACCGAGGGAATTAAGCAGATCAAGGCTCAGGTCATGGACCTGACCCAGGGACTTTCTGAATCGACTGGTACGTCACTGAACGACCTACTAGACCTTTCAGCAGACATTGCTGCTACGGGTAAGGAGGGCTCCGATCTTCTAAAGACCATCACTTCAACTAACCGTCTGATGGTACTTGGTGACATTGAGCGCCAGGACGCTATGAAGACCACCCTTTCCCTACAGACAGCATTCAAGCAGAACAACGAGGAACTAGCAAACAGTATTAACTTCCTGAACGCTGCTGAAAACGCAACCAGCCTAAGCATGAGTGACATGACCGAGGCAATCCCTCGCGCCGGTACTGTTGTCGAGGCTCTGGGTGGAGACGTACAAGACCTAGCCCTATACATGACCGCTATGCGTGAAGGTGGTATCTCAGCAGCAGAAGGTGCTAATGCTCTAAAGGCTGGTCTGGCTTCCATCATCAATCCTTCTACGAAGGCAAAGAAGATTCTTGCTGGATACGGCATTGACATCGAGTCTATCGTAGAGACAAACAAGGGCCAGTTGACCCCAACCATTCTAGCCCTGCAAAAGGAACTGTCAGGACTAGACGGACTGGCTCGTTCTCAGTCCATCGCAGCCTTGTTCGGTAAGTACCAGTTTGCTCGTATGAGCGCCCTGTTCGAGAACATTGGCGCGGAGGGTTCACAGACCCTAGAGATTATGAAGTTGATGGGTATGTCTGCCGGTCAGTTGGGCGTCATTGCCGACAAGGAAATGAAGCAGAAGACCGAATCCCTAAGCAATAGGTGGCAGCGTGCCATTAACTCAATCAAGAACGATATGATCTCTGTTGGTCAGGACTTCGTACAGATCGCCCTGCCAATCATGGGATTCATCGACAAGATTCTAAAGATGTTCAACGCCCTACCTGACTCGGTCAAGACAATTGTTGAGGTCGTGACGGCCCTTGGAGCAATTCTAGGACCTGCTGTTATGACCCTGGGTATCATGGCTAACTTCGTCGGTCAGATCAAGAAGGGCTGGAACCTTCTTGGAGGCTTTGGCGCACGCATGATGGGTCGTCCACGTCCAGAGTTCGAGCAGCCTCTAGACCCACAGACAATCGCACACATGGCGTCCCTAGACAAGGACACCCAGGCTGTATTCGACCACGCGGCTGCAATTAAGACGGCAACGGATGCTATGAGAGCCTCTGTCGCTGCGCTTAACCTAGGCGGCGAGCATCGTCGTGCTGCTGGCGTAGTTTCATCGCCGGTCTCGTACGGATCACAGAACCCATTCTTGATTACAGGCTCCGGTCTACCAGCAGCAACCTCTGGTGGTAAGGGTGGAGGTTCTGTAAAGTCTAACCACATGCTTATGGCAATGGCCGCACAGATGCTTGGAGAATCCTTCTCTGGTCGTCCATTCGTTGGTGCTACCATTCAGAACCCAACCATCGGAGACTCCACCCCTCTATTCCAGGCAAGCGTAGACAAGATGAAGTCTATCTCGTCCACACTAAACCGTGTCGCTGCAAACCTTCAGGATGCCGACCCAGTATTTGCTGCAGCCCTGAGGGAAACCGCAACAATGCTGCAGAACCCGAACCGTCCCGGTACAGAGTACAGCCACTTCATTTCATCTGAGGACCCTGTACACGGTGCGAAGTACGGTGGAAAGAGTTTCAACCCATTCTACGGATTCATGGAGAGCGTGACCGGAAACCAGGGACGTGCCGCACGAGGCAAGTCCGGTGGAAACCCATCCGTAATGCCAGGAGAGTTCGACCCAACGTTCATTGCTGGACAGCAGGAGGGTATGTTCAGGCTTTACAACGAGGGCGGTGCCGCTCTTTGGGCCGAGGCAACTAGAAACCCTGAACTGATGAACAGCCTTAAGTTCCACATCGCGGCAGCAACGAGCAAGAGCGCCGAGGAAATGGGACAGATGCTTACTCGTCTCGGCAATGGTGTCGATGAAGAGTTTAAGCAGCAGGTCGTCGGAGTAGGTGACTCGTGGAGGGAGTACGCTCGTAAGTCTGTCGCTCGTGAGGGTCTAAACCCAGACGAGTTCACGTTCGACACCCCCCTATCCTCTGAGCGTCCAGCGCCGAACCCTAAGCCACTAGTACCGCTTCCTGCGCCTGAGACAAAGACTGCACGCACCATTCCTCAAATGTCTGCCAGCATGGCTCTTGCCGGTGACGCAGTTTCGTACCAGATGACCACGATGAAGGACGCTGCCGGAGAGAGCGTCAGGGTCTTTAGGCTTCTAGACCAGACTGGCCTGGAACTTGCTTTGGCAATGGAGAACGCCGAGGGTGAACTTGTAGACTTTAATGTTAACAACATGGAGGCAGCCGGTCTAAACCCAGGCGAGGGTGGTGCTGCTGCTGCAAGGGCTAAGCGTAACAAGGTACACCCAGTAATGGGCGATACGGTTGACGCCGAGGCTGTCGCTGGAAACCAGGCTGCTCGTGAGCGTTACCAGGCCGAGTACGCCGAGTGGGAGAAGGTTGAAAAGAAGAAGGAGCGCGCTGCAAAGAATAACGCTCCTGCATCGAACTGGGGTCAGGCATTCAATAACTCTGCTCAGGAAAGTGCTGAGGGAACTGCCAGGGCGACCCGTGAGGTAGCGGACAACGCCGAGGAGACTGTCGTACACACCAAGAACATTGCCGGTAACGTAGCAAACGTCGCCGGTGGATTCGGTCTGCTCCTATCAATGTCTACACTGTTCCTAGGAAACATGGACAGCGCATTCGGTAAGTTCGCAATGATCGGCGGAACCGCAATGTCAATGCTTCCAATGCTAGAGCAGATGACCAACCTCGGAGGCGAGGGAGGTCTAATCACCAAGTTCAGCCAGAACTTCTCTAACCAGATGGGCAACATGGGTGACGGTGCTATCGGAAGGCTGAGCAGCAGGGTTACTGCTGGTGCTGGAAGAATGGCTATGGCTGGAAAGGCTCTTGCCGGTGCTATGTTCGGACCTTGGGGTCTAGCAATCGGTATTGCCGCAGCCGGTATCGGAATCCTGATCGCTAACAACAAGAAGAAGTGGGAGAAGTACGTTCAGGACGCAAAGGACGCTGCTGACAACATGAAGAAGACGTTTACAAACGTCGCGGCTGACAATGCCGATATCTTCAAGTTGAAGCCCGCTGCTGATGCGTGGAACGGCTACACCGTAAACGCAACCGGTGCCGCTGCTGCCTCTAAGACAATGGTCGATCAGGTAAAGAGCAACAACGCTGACATGATTGACGGTCTAAAGAAGTTGGACGACGAAGACCTAGCCAGAAGGCTGAAGGAAATCTACAGCGGCCTTATCATCAAGGGCGTTTCACCTCAGCAGGCCGACCAGTTCCTAAACGCTCTCGGCCAGGCCCTAGACAAGACAACGCTTACCGTAAAGGTCGTCGCTGAACTTTCAGGATGGGCGAAGGGCAAGGATAAGGAGGAAATGTTCAACGCTGCAAAGGCTAATGCCTCTAAGGCTAGCCCTGACGTTGACCTTTCTCATCAGGTCTCGGCTTACTACGACGCTAATGGAATTGAGATTCCTCACGACGGCGAAAGGATGTTCCTTACCGACGAGTTCAAGGCTGGCAAGGAGGCTGCTAGCGCGTACGGTACAGAACTTGGTACCATCATTTCTGACGGTATCCAGGCCGGTCTGATCACACCTGAAAACGGTAAGTTGACCGAGAACCTACAGCAGATGTACGAAACAATCAAGGCTGACCTAGTCGCACAGACGAACGGCGAGGGCGTCCTAGATTCAATGCTTACAGACACTCTTAACGGTCCTAAGATTCAGTCTCTATTCGCATCCGTCGGCGTACCAATCGAGCAGGGTGTAGACGGCTTGGTCGACAAGTTCATGCTTCTAGACCAGGCCGGTAGGGACAACCTGCTAAAGACCCTAGAGTCTATGGGAGCACCTGGCCGATCTCTTGCCAATACTCTGAACCTTGTTCAGGGTTCAACAGACGCAATGACTGCCTCAACGGTGGCACTAAATCCTGACCTAGCAAAGGTCGTCGGACTCGCTCAGGCTGCCGGTGGTGGTTTGACCATGTACGCAGGAGGTCTTGACGCCGCAGCCGCTTCTAGTGCTGCATTTGGTGTCGCTGTCGGAGAAATGACCACTGGAATCGAGAAGGCAACTTCTGACTTCGCCGGTGCATTCAGTTCAGCCGTAGACGACTACGTTAAGAACTACGTCGAGAACACCCGTGAGGCTAACGCTGCGATGGTAAAGGACACGCGCGAGGCTGAGCAGGCCAAGATGAAGGCCCTAAAGGATGGCTTTGACAAGAAGGAAAAGGCTGCCCAGGATAACATCGACAAGATCAAGAAGAATGCTGACAAGGAAATCGACGCAATCAAGCGTACCGAGGACAAGCGTAAGGCAGCATTCGAGGCAGAGCAGGAGCGTATCCGTCGACTAACCGCATTGAAGAACTACAATGTAGACTACAATGAGGCCGTCGCTGGTGGAGACCTGTTCGCCGCAGCCCGTATCCGTAACGAGCGTGACGCCTTCAACCAGAACAACAAGTTGGAGGACAAGAACGCTGCCGCTGGAAATGCTGCTGACAAGAAGATCGCTGCAATTGAAAACGAGCGTGACAAGAAGGTCGAGGCAGCAGAAACAGCATTGGCTAAGATGAAGGCTGCTGACGAGGCTTCTGTCGAGTCTGCACAAAAGGCTTCTGACAAGAGGATTGAGGCAACCGAGGCTGCTGCCACGGCATCCAACAAGGCTGCTGAAAAGTGGAAGGAGAACCAGGAAAAGATCGTCAAGGCAATGAAGGCAGAGTTTGCTGAGGCCAAGGGCGACGTTGCTGCTACCTGGAAGGTCGCTGAGAAGTACGCTCCTAAGTTCGGCGTCTCTGCAAAGACCGCTGCTACCCTGTGGACCGACGCATGGGACGGACTAGGAAAGCGCACTGGTTCTAAGATCAACAAGGAAAGCAAGGACCCTAAGTTGGCCGAGGCTGCTCGCCAGTTCACCATTAAGACCATTGCTGACGCTCTGGGAATCAAGGTCTCTGCTCGCGGCCAGGCCTTGATGGCCGGTGCCTCTCCAAAGATGTCCGTCGCTGAATACTTCGCTGCTCGTGCAAACGGTCAGAGCGACACCACGTTGGCAATCGGAGCCGGTCTGGCTGGATTCGCTGATGGAGGTTCTGTAAGCGGCCCTGGTGGTCCAAAGGATGACAAGATTCCAGCATGGCTGTCTCATGGAGAGTTTGTACACACTGCCGAGGCTGTAAACCACTACGGTCCAGAGTTCATGGAGTCTGTCAATAAGCGCAAGTTCCCTAGGTTCGCTAAGGGTGGAATGGTCGGTCAGGATTACGGCGGCATCCTTGGTTCAGCAATGTCTAGGATGCTTCTTCCTACTATCGGAAGAATGGCTGTAAATACAGCAATGTCTCAGATCGCCACCGCGCAGGATGCGACCGCAAGCGCAAACGCATCAACAGGCGGCGGCGCAGGCGCTAACGTACCTGTACTTAGCGGAATGAAGAGCGCCGAGGCCCGAAACGCAATGCTTAGGGCAGCATACGCTCAGTTGGGCCTACCGTACGTCTGGGGTGGAGAGAATCCTAAGATCGGATTCGACTGTTCTGGACTTATCCAGTACGCAGCCCGCCAGGCAGGACTGTCGATTCCTCGTGTTGCTGACGCGCAGAAGAACTACTCTAAGTCGATTGACGGTGCAGATGCCGTCCCAGCCGACCTAGTATTCTTTACCCACAAGGGGGAGCAGGTTGCCCATCACGTCGGAATGTACGTCGGAAACGGACAGATGATTGACGCTCCTCACACTGGCGCACAGGTCCGGGTCGAGGGAATTGGTCATGGCTATGACAAGGTTGATTATGGTCGTCTTCCTCAGTTGAAGATTCCGCAGTTGGCTAGTGGCGCAAAGATCAATTACGACAACACCCTGGCTAACCTTCACAAGGGCGAGGCCGTCCTTACATCACCTATTACCAGCAAGTTTGAGGCTCTGGCTAACCAGTTGAGCGCAAACGGCAATGTCATCGCTGGCGAGAAGGTCGAGGTCAACTTCTACGGCCCTGTAAACAGCGAGGTTGACGTTGAGGCCGGTGTCACTGCGGCTTTGAGGAAGAGGGATGTTAAACTAGGTAGAGAAAGGGTGATTAAGTAATGCCACTGCCTCTACTGGCACAAGTCCGCTTTGAAGGCGCGACCTCAGGATATGTGACTGACCACAACCGTAAGGCCACTCAGGTATCCAGGGAAGACGTGAAGAATGCTAAGCGCATGGCCGATGGAACCATGCGTGAGCGTTTTATTGCCACAAAGCGAAAGTTCTCTTTCTCATTCGACAACGTGCCTTCTAGGGCGCAGTACACAGTCGACGGCTATTGGACTGGAGAGGAAATTGTCAACTTCTTCAACGCCAACCGCTCCTTCACCCTTAAGTTGTTCTATAGCGGCAACGTCTCATCCCTTGCCTCCCCTGAGGAGACAATCACGGTAATGTGGGACACCCCACCAGACTTTTCAATCAGAAAGCGAAATCCAAACTTCGACTTCTGGGACCTGTCGTTCACCCTAATCGAGGTATAAATGAAGAATTTCCCAACGGTTAACACTGCCATCAGGAACAACACCTCCGTCATTGGAGAGAAGCCTGTATGTACAATTGAGTGGAACATGAACCGATACCACACTCCAGTCGTGGACAACCCAGCCACAACTCCTGCCATTGACAAGGCATGGAACGAGAATGGTGCAGGTAACATGCTTCCACTAAAGTCAATTGCCGACCTCGACAAGTATGGTTCAGGTATTGCCTATGTAATCAACGACCCTGCAGCAAAGGACTTCTACAAGTTCTACTCCTACGCGCGCATGACCGAGGCAAGCAGGCAGTCTAATGCCTCACGCTTCTACTACATTGGCCCTGACTCTAGGTATAAGTATTGGGCAGCGCCGGTAATCTCTAGCGGTACGATCTCTTCTGGAAGTTACCCTCTATCTAACGTAACCCCAACCATTACCTACCCATCTGCCCTTAACGCAAACAAGATCAGCATCAAGTTCAACACCCACGTCACCAAGCCTGTAAAGTGGACCGTACAGATTTCTGCAGACGGTACAACATTCACCACAGTCGCTACAGACGTTGTTGTTCCAAGTAGCGGCGTGGTCGACCTATGGGCACCGGTACACAGCGGATACTGGTCAACCTCCCCAAACTACTACTATGTCGACGGCACCAACAACAACCTAAAGACTGTAAAGGCTGTCCGTGTAAACGTCACCTCTCTAAGCCGTGGCTCATGCCGCCTCGAACTGCTAGAGATTGCAGCCAAGATCGAGGCATATGCCGGTTCGTATCTTGACACGTTCAACGTAGAGAACACTCTGTCTGAGAACGATGAGATCGCTCCTGTCGGAGTCATTAGCGCAAACACTGGTTCTGTGAATATGGCTAACTACACGGGGTTCTTCAACAAGAAGGCTCTGACCAGTCCTATTTCTCCGTACCTCGACGAGCACGCGCTAATCAGGCTGTACGTTGACTACAACAATGTCACCGGAGGAAAGAACAATCTTCTTCCAAACACTCAGGCCAAGTTCGGACTTGATACATCAACGACCAATCCGTACTTCGCCGCAACCGTGGTCGCTGACCCAACCGTCAATCGAAGTGGAAATGCTAGTTACAAGGTGACCACTGACTCAATCGTAAACCCTCAGGGTCTTATGCACTTCATTCCAGACAAGCAGTTCTTCACAGCAGCCACGCCTGTAGTGCTCTCTGCCTGGATTAAGGGGCCGGTTGGCTATAAGATCGGTATTGGCCCGCGTATCTACGACACGAGCAATGGATATTTGACAGAGGCAAGTCCTGGCGCACTCGACTATGTAATGGACGGAACCTGGCAGAGGATTTCATATGCCTATTCTGGATATACTGGTGTCAACCACAGGATGGGACTACAGGTGGTTCTAAGGACCGCTGGAGGCCTTCCACCAGCGGGCTCCTCTTTCTGGGTTACAGACATGCAGATGGACCCAGGGACCACTCTAAATGACTACTCGCCAAGGCTAAACGAGAGCGCCGGTCTAGTACCACTAGGAACTATGCTTTCCGACTCATGGGATGTAAACGCTGACGAGAACTGCACCGTCTCCCTTGTAGACTACGCCCGAGTGCTACAGGAAGCCTCTTGCGCCGACGTACTCCTAAAGAAGTACCACGCAGCCCAGATCGTATGGGCTCTGTGCGACAGTGTTGGATTCAAGGATGTTAGGGTCTTTGAGTCGGTCGCTGGAGAGTCTCCTGTAATTGACCACTTCTGGTGCTCGAAGGACGACAAGGTCTGGGAGGTTCTGACCAAGTTGGCAAAGGACTGCCAGATGGCAATGGTCTTCGGTGAGGACGGTGTTCTTAACGTTTACACGAAGGAGTACCTATACAACACCCGTGCCGCTAACTGGACTGCTCGTCACCACGCAAACGGTGCCGAGAAGCCTGACATCATCAGCCTGAACAACAAGCCAGCGCAGGGTAGCAATAAGGTCTCCGTAAACTACCGTGCTACAAACGACTTCAACATCTCGGGCTCTACAAACCAAATCTTCTGGCAGGCACCTGATGACTACGGTATTGGCGCGTGTGAACTAAACGCAGACCTTCTGATCGGTGACCAGTACGCTGTCATTAGGTCAACTTCGTCTGACCAGATGCCACGATTCAAGAGTAGGATCATCGTTGACGGTGAGCACCTGGAGTACACGGCTAAGGAATACAAGGTTGGCTCTACGCTTTATCTATGCGACGATGCCACTGACTACTGGGCTGCCGTCGAGGCGAATAACGGAAGGCCACCACTGTTTACTGGTAGGCTAAAGTTGAAGAAGGCTCCGGTCAAGAACCACCGTAGCGCCAAGTACAAGTTGCTAAACGAGTTCAAGGTTCGTAACCACATCGACGGAAACCTTGCGGCGTCTGCAAACTGCCCTCAGAACATCTGGCTGGACGGAGCCGGTGGAGTCCTCCTAAACAACCCATCACTGACCAATAGGAAGAACAACCGCGTAACTGCATTCAAGAACACGGGTGGCTCATTCAACCGCGTCGGAATGAAGTTCAAGATCGAGTCCAAGCCATACGGCTCGGTCGGTCTAATGCTATTCCCACAGGGAGCCAAGGACCACAAGGGGTACGTCTTCCAGGTCACTGAAATCGGAGACCCAAGTGTCTCCGGCGACGCTACTGTTCGTGGAGAGACAAAGGCTTACCGTATTGAAAATGACGGCACCCCTACGGCTATGAAGGTTGCTGCTCCAAAGACGACGGTACAGGAGGAGCAGACTGACTTCTTCGAGAAGCACCACACCAATGTCAAGTACAACACCTGGCATTACATGGAGGTCATCCGAATGACCACTAAGGACGACAAGAGCGCATTTGCTGTCTACATTGACAACCGCTGCGTAAAGGTTTTCCTAGAGCCAGCGGGCTCGGTCGTGGCTAGGAACAACTGGGCTGGTTTCTTTGTTACCGGTGGAAGCAAGATGCGAGTAGACAAGTTCTACTCAATTGACTTCCCATCTGGCAAGGAGTACAAGAAGTTGCCAGCAGAGACTAAACTGTTCTACCCGGACAATGACTACATTTTGGAAATGACCGACGCGGCAGACGCTAAGGCAGCCCACAAGAGCCTCCTTGACTACAGGTTCGGACTGTACCTTGCAGCCTTCAACCAGACGAAGTCAATTGACATCGAGGTTGATGATTTTACTGGAAACAACTACCCGTTCGCCCGTGAACTGCTGACGGAGAGTTACAGGTACACGGCTGTACCGGCCCTCCACAGCAAGATTTACATGTCGAACCCTAACGTCGGTCTTTACTTCTTCAACCCTGGACCTATGGGTGCTAACGTGCGAATCGTAAATACGACGAATCAGTACCAGTTCCTATCCAAGCCAGAGGGCGAGTTCGCCAATGTCCCACGTTCAGGCGAGAAGTCTGCTTTCTATATCTGGGGAAAGACTGTATTCCAGGCCGAACCTCAGAAGATCGAAAAGAAGGATGACGCTTCAATCCGCAGGCGCGGAGAGCAGGAGTTGTCATTCGACGCCACCTGGATTCAGACAGCCGACGCTGCAAATAAGTTGGCTGAATGGATTTTCAATAACTTCGGAAAGCAGAAGGATAGGTACGAAATTGAACTGTTCGGCAATCCGTTGCTGCAACTGTCTGACTCTCTAGCCATCGTCCACGACGCTGCGGACCCAGGAACGTTCGTCCTTAACAGGATCAGCAATACCTGGAATGCGGGTCTGGAAACGAAGGTCACGGCGGTCAGGACCAGTTGACTTTAACCTGGGACGAGGATATAATCAGTAAATGACAACTACTACGCAAATCACCTCTAATCAAATTGTCCAGCAGCCAGCGACCTTCCAAGAACCAGGCGCTGGCCCTGCTGTAACTCCGTATGAGGTAATTGATGAGGATACCGACGAGTTTGATGAGGACCCGAATGCGGCTGGTGTCAGCATCCAGATCGAGGCCCCAGAGAGTATCTCTATTGAATCGCAGCAGACAAGGGCTCTCTCTGACGGTCAGATTGTTGTCGACGTAGTTTTGAACGTACAGGAAGTCCTCGGGGCAACTAACTATGAAATCAGGTTCGTCTAATGATTGAGGGAATTTACCGCTTTTACGCGAACGGTGAGTGTGTCGGAGAGGGTAAGAACCTAATCACCACCACCGGCAAGAAGGCTATCATTAGGTACCTGGCTGGACAGATTCCAGAGTTCGGCGGCGGTCTCGTTGTTGGCACCGTAAACACCGCAGCCGGTGTGGGTGACGCTAATCTGTACTTCGAGGTAGCCCGTGTACCAGTCGACCTAAAGGCAGTAAAGGACTATTCAACGTTCGATATCGTATTCAGAGGCTCCCTGCCCAAGGGGCTAGCCGCTAAGATTACCGAGTGCGGACTGGTTGTTGATTCAGCCAACACCGCTAACCGTGGTGTGTCAAATAGGGTCTTCGCCTTGATGGAGTCGACGGGAGAGGGTTGGGCGGTAGCAAACGGTCCAGCCATTGCAGCGGACGCAACAAACGTCAGGCTCGGCGCGGACGCAATTAAGATCAACTCCATTCCAGCCAACAACACTTCAATCCTCACACTAAATGGTGTATGGGACCTGAGCAAGTACGTCGCCACTGACAAGTTCGCGCTACAGTTCGGAACCTTCGACACAAACTGCGCTAGTGTAAAGTTGGAGTTTATTAACTCAGCGGGGTACTCGTTGTATTACACCTACACCCCAGCCACCCATACTGCCGGTGCTGGTGTATTCCAGGCGCAGTTGCTAAACCAGAACATGAGCGTATTTACCAACTGGGTAAACGACTGGACTAACGTGACGCAGATTAAGATCACCACCACCGCCGGTGCTGGTGGTACATGTTCCGTAGCCCTTGACGGTATCTCAGTAATGGACGCAAATATCTCTGATGAACTGTCAGCCCTTGTTTCACGCGCAGTCGTGACAGCAATCCCAAAGGTTGCAAACATTGACATGGACATTGAGTACACGATGAGGTTCAGCCTATAATGCTGTTGTACCTCGAATCGCTACAGCCAGGAAAGACCTACGCCGTTCAGGTAAGGGCAGATAACGGAGAGGCTTTCTCTGAATGGAGTCATACATTCACCCTGCCCGTTACCTCTGACACTGGCGCTCTTCCGGCTGTTGGAACTCCAACGTGTGTGCCTGTTGGAGACACGTTTGTTTCACAGTGGTCATACGCTTCAAAGCCAACCGACTTCTCTCACTACGAGGTTCGCTGGACCTATGACGGCAGCAACTATTCACCAACGTTCAAGACCGCTGGTGAGACTGTCACTCTTAACTTCTCTGACAACGTGGCCTTCTTTACCACTCCACGCCCACACATCCGTATTGAAATCCGTCCTGTAGACAGGACTGGAAATAAGCCTGTCACATGGACTCCGTCCGTATACGCTGACAACCCTGCCCCTACACAGGCCACAAACGTTGTCGGTACAGCCGGTCCAGACAAGATCAGCCTCGCGTGGGACAAGGCTGCATTCGATGACTACCAGTACGCTGAGGTATGGGTCGGTACAACCAACGCTGCAAACACCACTGGTGCCAGTCGTATTTTCTCTGGTGACGTAAACAGTTGGACGTACGTCACGCTTTCATATGCTTCTGTTATGTACTTTAAGGTTGCATTCTACGACAAGTTCAACCAGCCTGGACCGTACTCGGTAACTGCTGCCATGACGCCTACAAACCCAGGTCTCGTCGACGTTACACCGCCAGCAACGCCTAATGCAGCGACGGTAACAACAACATCCAACCTTGGCGACCCAACGGGGTACACGGCCAACCTAACGGCAACCTGGACATCAAAAACTGGTGACACGGACCTTTCTGGTCATAAGTTGAGGTTCTCGACTGGAAGCACTGGACCCTGGACAATAGTCGACGTTCCTCTAATGGACGGCTCTACACCGTCTGGACCCGGCAGCGCAACGGTCGCAACGAGTCAGACCGTGACCCTTGCCGACCTTATTGCAAATACAAACTACTATGTCCAGACTGCCTCGTATGACAAGTTCAATAACATGTCTGCATGGGTAAGTGCTAGCACATATCCTCTGCTTACCGCTAAGGACCTTATTGGACCTTCCACGCCAGCGGCACCTACGGTTTCATCTAACCAGACCATGATTCAGGTCTCGCACAGCGGCCTGCAGTCTGACAATACAACGCCTATGAATCCAGACCTCTCATATTACGAGGTCTACCTTTCCACGACCACGCCGGTACCAGCAACCCTTGGAGTCACAAAGCCAAATGGAATCATGGGGGCCGGTCCAGCCCCAAGCGGGCTGTTCTCAATCCCTTCAACAGATGGTGGAACCTCCACCAACACAGCGCAGACTTGGTACGCTGCTGTTGTTGGCGTAGACAAGGCTGGAAACCGTGGCTCCGTTCTCTCTGCAACATCATCTGGGCAGTCGGTTCCACTTATCAGTGCTGCTAATATTGCGTACGCAACCATTACAGATGCAAAGATTACGAACCTAAATGCCAATAAGATCACCTCAGGAACTGTATTCACAAACGACCTGAGGGTGGGAGACCTGCTAAACAACCCTGGAACCATTGTTGTTCAGGGCCAGCGCGGATTTATTCAGTCTGGTAACTATACGCCCGGTGTCTCTGGATGGAGGCTTGGCAGGGACGGTCTAGAGATTAACCAGGGTAGTATTTCAGCACAGTCGTTCACTACTGGTGTCACCAACTACATCCCAGCCGTTTACTCCATGTTCGATTGGGGTCCATACCTATATGACTCGACCGTACCTAATGCCATCACCTGGCTTACCGATGGAGTCTATGTCGGTTCCGGTATCGGGTCTAACTACCTGGCTTCTAGCATCGACAACAAGTCTGTCCTCGTTTGGAATGCAAACAATGCAACCCCGGCCAATACAAACAACGGATTCTGGCTAGGTAAGAGTTCGACTGACTACAACATCTTTGTAACACCAAGTACCACCTACACGTTCAGTTTCTACCCAACAATGTACGGTTCAGGTACCTTCTTTGTAAGGTACAAGGATCAGAACGGTACTATTGTCGACTCTGGATCGCAGACGGTCAGTTCGGCGCAGACCAGAAAAACCTGGACGTTCACCACTAGTGCCACGACAACCGCAATCGTTCTTGGATTCCACAGTTTCAGCCAGGGGTACCATGAAATGTCTGCCCTACAGTTCGAGCAGGGCGGCTCGGCAACCACATACAAGTACCCTGATAATACGGTAATTGATGGTGCCTCGATTCGTACTGGACAAATCACCTCGACCGCAACCGTGAGTATCAACGGTGTCGTACAGCCGGTTTGGAGTATCAACACGAATGGATACGCAAACTTTGCAAACGTACTGATCCGTGGAAATGCTGTTGTCGGTGCCGGTGCTGGCAACCCAACAGATGGCGCTGCATCCCTTATGCAGTCTGCCAACTTCGTAACCGGAACAAGCGGTTGGCAGGTAACCTCAGATGGAAATGCTGAGTACAATGCTCTAATTGCGCGTAACTCGTTCACCATTCAGTCAGCAGCCTCGGGCGCACGCGTACAGTTGACAAACTCCGAGTTGGCAGCATACAACTCTGGTGGAACAAAGACCGTCTCCCTGACAAACGCTGGTGCCTTTACGCTTCAGAGCGCAACCTCTGCCGCCAGAATCCTGCTAAGTAACTCTGGTCTTTTTGGGTACAACTCCAGCGGAGTACAGTCGTTCAACCTGTCAGCATCTAGCGGTGCCCTGACAATTACTGGATCGTTCAGCCTGGACTCTGACCCTGGCTCTACCACCCGTGGAATTCTTATCTCTAGTACAGGCGTCGTCTACCTTTACCCTAACAATGGATCACCGCCAGCCGGTCTTTCACCTGGACTGCTTTACTCTGACACCATTTCAACGCTGATCACCTCGCCTTCGTACACCTCGTACTCGGTCAGGGCTACGCTTCAGTTGACGCCTGGAAACCTGTCTGGTGATCAGATGGCAACCTTTGCCGGTGACTGTGGCCTCACCGCCCGTGGCCCATACTCAACACCGCTTGCATCTACTAGGGATTTGGTACTAAACTCTTCCGGTCTTATTGGATACCCTTCCTCGTCTATTAGGTACAAGACAGATGTCAGGACTGAGACATACGATGACTACGACATCCTCGCCCTACGTCCAGTTGTGTACAAGGCAATTGCAGATGTCGAAGAGTTTGGCGACGAAGCACCGGACCAGGCTGGATTCATCGCTGAGGAAATGGCAGACGACCCTAATTGGGACCTGTTCGTCCAGCGCGATCCAGACGGTACTATCCAGACTATTGACTATAAGCGCCTGGTGGTACCAGCCATCGCCAAGATTCAGGACCTGACCAGACGTCTTGCTGAACTCGAAGCCATCGTCAATTCATAGTCTGGTATGATAAGTAGAGACGAAAGGAGCCATAAGTGGCAGACGTACAGGTAATCATTGACGACCTAAAGGGAGTCATTGGAAATCTAACAGTAGACAACGCGATTCTACGAGCAGAACTTCGAGACCGCGATGAAGTTATTCAGGGCTATCAGGAAAGGGATCTATCAAATGTGGCAGCGGCAGAAGCAACCAGCCCAGACCCCGGCACCGGTCCTAGCACCTCCGACGCCTAAGATTCCACTAAAGCCGTACAAGTACCCATCAGGTATTGCGGTTCAGGTTGACGGAGACTTCTACTATGTGAAGAAGGACTCTCTCTTTAGGTTTGTATCTGAGAGGGCGTTCCAGTCATGGCAGATTCCGGTGGCCCAGGCCCGCCAGGTGACTATTTCTGAGTACAAGATCAGCGGCTCCATTGGATTCCGCGACGGAACTTTGATTCAGAGTATAGCCGATGGTAAAATGTATTTAGTGTCAGACAGCAAGAAGCGGTGGATAACCGACCCGGACTCTTTGGAGTACATTGGGGTTAAGGGTAGCCAGGCGCTCATTGTCTCTGACAGCGAGATAAATTCACATCAGGATGGGGAAGATTTGTAATGGGTTCAGATACACAGTGGCGAGACGATATTGAGATTCCTGCTGGTCAGCCAGCGGACCTTGAAACATTGGTCAATATCATCAACAACCTCTACGCGCTAAAGGAAGAGCAGCCGCTCGTCCTAGGACACCTTGCGCGCGACAAGAGGAATTTCTCTAATGCCAAGACCCAGGTACAGATCGAGGCGTCTTACAAGAACAACGGAAATGTCGGTCTAAATAAGAGCGGCGTTTCCTCGGCGTATAACGTCACGTTCACCAAGGCGTTCGGAGGCCCCCCAATTGTAGTGGCAACCTCATACACGGCTCACTATGTAGCCGGTACCGTGCAGATCAAGAATGTCAGTTCCTCAGGATTCTCATACAATTACTGGGGACAGAACAGCGGTATTGCTAGAGGCGTTCACTACATTGCGATTGGAATCAAGGGCTAAAGTGGCCTACGTTCCGATCCGCAATTGGGCGGGCCGGGAGCAAAAGATAGCATATAACGGTTACGTCCTGATCAAGGTGCCTGAGCACCCCAAGTCTTTCCGAGGGTGGTACTATGAACATAGGCTCGCTCTTGAAGCACTGTATGGGCGCGTACTAGAAACCTGGGAAGAGGTACATCATATCTCTGAGGACAAGACGGATAACAATCCTGAGTTCAATCTCTTCCCGTGCGTTAGATGTCAGCATGACCGCGCACGCGTTTCGTAAACAGAAAGGTATTTAATGGGTAACGACTTAAAGTGGATCGTAGTGTCGGATATTCACTTCCCTCGCCACGACCCTAGGAAAGTCGAGTTGTTCATGAAGGTCATGAAGTACGTCAAGCCTGACGCTATTGACCTCGCCGGTGACATTGACGATGCAGACTCCACCAGCCGTTGGGCTGAGGGAACTCCTGCATCCGTTGTCTCAATTGAAGATGGCGGTGTACGAGGTACCCGCGACTTCTTGGGAGAACTGAGAAACGGAAACCCGGACGCGGATATTCACTTCCACGACGGTAACCACGGATGGACCCGTCATGAGTCGTACTTGGAAAAGAGGGCACCAGCAATGCTGGACCTCATCACTCCTGACACTTTGTATCAGTACAAGGACAAGGGTATTGAGTGGCATCGTTACAACGAGCCGCCGGTACGAAGGTTCGGTGACATGTTTGTTCACCACGGAGAGTCTATCTCCAAGCACGCTGCAGAAAGCGTGAGGAATGACTGCTTGAACTTTGGGGTATCACTCATCAGAGGACACTCCCACAGGCAGGGCATTTACAACAAGACCTACGACCTGACAGGGAAAATCCTAGAGGGTTACGAGATTGGTCACCTAACAGACGAGAGCCAGATGGATTACACCACCTCTCACGACTGGCAGGCAGGCTTCCTCGTTGCGAACGTGGAGAATGGGGTTCGCCCATTCTGCCAACTAATTAGAATCCACGATTACACATGCTATGTGAACGGCAAAAAGTTCCAGGCGTAATTGTGCTAGAATTAAGTGAGGAGGTAATACACGAATGGATATTCTGACTACAGGTTCGGCGGCTGTTCTAGTAACATCAGTCGTTGTAACATTTGCAGTTTCAACAATCAAGCAGTCCCATTGGAGCAACAGGATTAAGACCCTGGTTGCTATCGGACTGAGCCTTGTCGGTGGTGCAGCCGTCGTCGGTGTCAGTGGAGAGTACGCTCTCGATACCCATGACCTAGCCGGTCTTGGTACCGCCGTTTACGCATCATCATCAATTATCTACAACCTGATCATTAAGAATACAGGTCTAAACGCCAAGTTGGAAGCAGTTAACCTTTTTGGACCCAATAAGGGCGAAGAGTAAGGCTCTACCATGCTTTGGTGTAGAAAGTGTCACGGCAGGGTGTTTGTCGACAGAACGTTCACGGAGAATCAGAAGTTTGAACTGACCTGTTCGAGGTGCGGCAAGCGATGGTTCGTGGACAAAGAGACAAACGCCTTCGGGCGCTTCCTCGTTAGGAGTGAAAGAGAATTACGGCACCTACTGGGTTTGTAGGGAAGTGGCCGAACGACATCAAAAAGCGTTCGGTCTTCTTCCTTAATGGCGAACTCCACAAGAAGTTGTACATCCACCGAGGTCGAGATATCATCATCGCCTGGAATTACCCACAGCACAAGGAGGTCAAGTACCTTTACAGTGATTGGGTGAGACGACAGGGGAAGGCGTATTCGACTACGGAGGTCGGTGCGATCATCGGTAGAGACCGTGGTAGAGTTAACCACTACGTTCAGCGTGGTGAGTTGCCAGCCCCGGCTGCTACATATTCGCTGACTGACAAGCCGTCAGTCCCGAGGTACTACTTTAGTGAGAAGCAGGTGCTTGAAGTACACGAGTTCTTCTGCGGAGTCCAGAACGGACGCCCAACGAAGGACTTTCGTGAAAACGCTAATCAGACCCTCACTCCGCGCAGCGAGGTCCAGAGGATTCTAGCCGGGGACAAGGTGCTCTACAAGAAAGATTCTAAGGGGCACCTTGTTCCTGTCTGGAAGGCAGAGGAGATTTAATGAGTGATGAAGAGGTTGTAGAAGAGGCTGTCGAGGAAGACCCTGAAAAGGATGAGACTGGCGACGACGATTCGAACATGGTAGACTTGGACTATGAATACTGCTTGGCCCGGTCTGCGTATATCTTGGACAAAGCCACTACAGTAGCAGAACGAGTAGCCGACCTTGACGGTCTGCTAAAGGTAAGTTTCGCATGGTTGAACATGGCGGAAAGAGTCTCGGGCGTGGAAGAGCAGGTTGACCCTGCCGAAGAAAACCGCGTCCCCGCAGGATTTGGAGTGGTGCATGACAGCACAGCCGTTGATTAGGGTTGGGTATGACTTCCTTAGGAACCTAGGGAATTTCGAAAACGTACACGTAAAGGTTGAGATTGAAGACTCCCGACGTGACGATGAAACAATGGACGAAGCCTTTCACAGGATTAAGACGTTCGCTCAGACCAAGTTGGTAGAGCAGGTCGTTGAGATCGAGGCCGAACTCCGAAGCAATGACTAACCAGCAGCGAATGAAGGAGGCTATGGGCGTCCTGACATACTATGAGAAGTTGTACACTCAGAAGTATGGCAAGAAGCCTGTAGTAAATCGCTACCGGGAGAAGTGGGGGGCAGCGGACGTAGTTGACAGTGTTGACTACCTAAACGCTAAGGCCCTTCTAGACTATTACTTCACCCTCGACGGAAACCACAAGAACAGCCTGCCATTCTTCTTGCAGAACTTCGATAAGTTGGCCGTCGCCAGGGATGCTAGACTAGAGGATGACAGACGTACGAGAGAACTTCTCGAAAAGACCAAGGAATTAGTAGAAACGGAGGGCGTGAATGTCGACGGAGATTGATGTAATCTCGGCTGTTCTAGAGAACAAGGACATCAATCCGGCCCTCGCTCAGAACCTCGATGAGTGTTTTGTGACCCACGGAGACATGTGGGAGAGCGTCAAGCGTTACTACAAGATTTACGGAACGACACCCTCGCCAGATAAGTTGAGGTCAAAGCATCCCGAATTCAGAGAGAGTGACGTTAGCGGTCCAACTCAGTATTACGTTGACCAATTGAAGAGCGGCTACCTAAACAACACGTTGGGTAACCTGCTAATCGGTGGTATCCACGACCTAAAGGGCTCGGCCCCTTCTGAGGTCCTGGCTCGAATGCAGAAGGAAATGACGGGCCTCGCTCGTCTCACGAACTCTGTCAAGGACCTGAACATTACTGACTACGAGAACGCTGGCCGGTACTATGACGACCTGCGGTCTCTCACAGAGGAAATGGGCGGAACGCCTGGTATTCGTACCGGCTTCAAAGCCCTGGACGCTGCGTACCCTACAGGCCTCGCGCCTGGTCACCTAATCGTTCTGATTGGTTGGCCCGGTAGAGGTAAGTCTTGGATCTCAGAATACCTTATGTGTCAGGCATGGATGCAGGGGCACCGTCCAATGATTATCTCCCTTGAAATGTCACCCGAGGATATGCGTAACCGCATCTACACCTTGATGGGTTCCGGTATCTTTAGGATGAGCGATTTCCAGAAGGGTATGGTCAACACAGACGACTTCCGCTCGTGGGGAAAGAAGACTCTGACTGACAAGCCAGAGTTCATCATCGTTTCCAACGAGGGCGTTGGTGAGGTCACTCCTGACATCATTCAGGCGAAGATCGACCAATACAAGCCTTCCATTGTAGTAGCCGACTATCACCAGTTGCTTACTGACAATGGTAGATCAAAGCAGCCGACCGAGAGAAACATGAACATTTCTCGGGAACTAAAGAGGCTCGCTCTTTCGAATAACATTCCAGTTATCGACATTACCGCAGCAACAATGGATGATATCTCTGACACGAAGGGACCTCCGATGTTGTCGCAGGTCGCTTGGTCAAAGGCCATCGAGTACGACGCGGACATGGCAATGGCAATTCATCACCACCAGGACACCAACCTAGTTGAGTGTGTTGAGAGGAAGAATCGTCACGGACCTAGTTTTGCTTTCTACCTGGAAGCAGACTTTGGCCGAGGAACACTTAAGGAAACATATGGCACAGCAGATGGCTCGTAACATTCACCGTGAGGTCCTAAAGGGCCAGGTGGCTGATTCGGGCGTAGTAAGGGTAAGGGCTACCTGGGAAAAGACCCTAGAGGATTCAATGCGCGACAGCGGTTACGTTCCGTGCCTTGACCTCGACACTGTATTCACAACGTCGTATGTTGCTGAAAAGGAACACTTCGATTGTGAACTAGTAATGTACTTCATGTATGTAGGGAAGAAGAAGTCATGGCAAGTGGAAGGCGTCTCAGCGGGAAGGACTATACCAATGTCTACACCCAGCAAGAAATCAGAGCCGTCCTTAACTCCATAGGGGTTACGGTCAAAGGACAGACCGACAACGACTTTCTATGCCTGTGCCCGTTCCACGGGAACACGTATAGCCCAGCGTTGACAGTCAGTAAAGTGACCGGCGTATATTGCTGCTTCAACCCGTCCTGCGGTGAGGCCGGTGTATTCAACCACCTCGTCTCCGCTGTAACCAAAAAGAACGAGTACGAGGTTCTTAGGTTCATTGCGTCTCACCGCACGGGCGAACCCGATTTCGAGAAGATCATGGCTTCGGTCTTGGCCGATGATGGTCCGAAGGAGATCGAGCCCTACCCGCTAGAAAAGTTACAGGAAATGCAGGATAACTTCTGGAAGTCTCAGGTCGCTATGGACTACATGCACGGTCGAGGTTTTAACGACTTCGTTCTGGCAGAGTTCAAGATCGGTTACTCCGAGAAGAAGAACCTGATCACCGTTCCCGTATTCGCTGACGACGGTATGTTCGTCGGATTCGTTGGTCGTACTCCAGGCGAGAAGGGGTTTAAGAACTCCGGTCACCTCCCTCGTAATCAGTTGATCTACAACGGTCAGACTGCAAAGCGCGGCGGCGGAACGATCCTTGTCACCGAGGCAGCATTCGACACTATGTCGTTTGCACAGGTTGGCTTGAAGAACAGTGGGGCTCTACTCGGTGGTGTGCTGAGTAGGGCACAGGCTGAATTGCTCGACAGGAACTACGAGCGCATCATCATCTGTACCGACTTCGATGAAAAGCAGTTCTACCCGAATTGCAAGAAGTGTCCAGACCGAAAGTGCATAGGTCACAACCCCGGACGTGACCTAGGTATGAAGATCGCATCGGCATTGCCCAGCAAGGAAATCTTCTGGGCGTGCTACAGTGACACCGAAGTTTACCCTGGTGGTGCCAAGGATATCAGTGCAATTTCTGAGTCTGATAGACTGACGGTAGTGCAGAACGCAAGACCACACTTTGAATACTTGCTTCTCGATCTTTACTAGTACATGGTATAATTGAAGTACACAACAGGCCTCTCGGCCACGAAGGAGAAATTACTAAAATGGGTATTCTAGAAGGATTGGCCTCTGCCAAGAAGGTTGCAGAGGACGCCGCCGGTAGCGGTGGCGATTATGTAAAGGTAAACTGGCTGTCCATCAAGGACAAGGAAGTCGTAAGGGCTCAGTTCCTACAGGAGATTGACGCAGACTCCCCAGGTTACAACGAAGCAGCAGGCACAGCCATTCTCGCTGTCGAGCACACTCCGCAGGAGCCGTTCTCGTTCAAGCGCAAGTTCCTTTGTACAAAGGACGACGAAGGCAAGTGCTGGGGCTGCGATCAGGTAAACGAGACCGGTAACAGCAAGTGGAAGGCGAAGGTTCGTTTCTACGCCAACGTACTTGTAGACGGAGACGTCAAGGTTATCTCGCAGGGCTTCTCAGACAAGTCCATCACCCCGAACCTTATCTCATACGCAGAAGAGGTCGGCGGCATCACTGGTGCATCATGGAAGATCGGTCGTACTGGTTCAAGCCAGAACACCACTTCGTACACAGCAATTGCTGTGCCTGCTGAGCCAGCAGACCCAACCAAGTATGAACTGTTCGATCTAAAGACCACTGCTGTAAGGGACATCCCTTACGAGAAGCAGGAGGCATATGTTCGAGGCGGCAACGACCAGGCCGTAGAGGAAGCACCTGCTGCAAAGCAGGATTCACCTTCCGACTGGTAAGACGTTGGGTGGGGCCTTCGGGCCCCACCCATGTCCATTTCTAAACAACCGAAGCCTACGGAGGCATTTTGTCAGACCTAGTACACCTACACGTTCACAGCCAGTACAGCCTGCTAGACGGTCTTTGTGACCCATCAGAGTTGGTACAGGTAGCAAAGAGTGTAGGCCACAACAGCATCGCCATTACCGACCACGGTACATTGGCGGGCCACCGCGCTCTACAGAGAGCAGCGAAGGCCGAGGGCATCAAGCCAATTCTCGGCGTAGAAGCATACATTTCAGCAACCGACCGTTTCGACCGCAGGGCTAAGGCCAAGCGTGAAGAGGGCGATCAGGTTTACAACCACCTCATCCTTCTTGCGAAGAACCAGAACGGCATGAGGAACATTCAGAAGTTGTCACAGGTTGCTTGGAATGAGGGCTATTACCACAAGCCTCGTATCGACTTTGAAATCCTAGACGAATTCGGTGATGACCTCATCGTCCTATCAGGCTGCCTAAACGGCCTGATCGCAAAGGCGATTGAGCGAGGTGACGACGCGTCCGCAAACATGTGGACAAAGGCGTTTGTCGACCGCTTCGGCAAGGACTTTTACATGGAGGTCCAGACCCACAACCCGCTGAACATTAACAACGGGCTGCTGGACATGGCTGACCTTTACGGTGTAAAGCCTGTCGTCACTGCTGACTGCCACTACGCGTCGGCAGAGCAGCGCGCAATCGAAGAGGCATTCCTGATCCTTTCCACCAACCCTGCCAGGGCCGCTGACGCGACCTTCGCCGGTATGCGGGAGAAGAAGGATATGTTGGAGAAGTTCAACTACCTTTACCCTGAGCGCAAGATGTCGTTCCAAGAGTGGGACCTGTTCATCACCGAGCGCGAGTCAATGCACGAGCAGATGGTGGCGCAGGAGATCAACCGTACCGACATTTACGACAACACTCTAGAGGTCGCTGAGAAGATTGGCGACTACGAATACTACGCGGACCTGGACCTACTTCCACGCCCGGTAGGAGACGCTAACGTCGAATTGACGACAGCCTGCAACCTTGCCATGAACCGTCTAGGTCTCAACAATAAGCAGGAGTACAAGGATCGTCTAGCGGAAGAATTGGGTGTCATCAAGTCAAAGGACTTCGCGTCCTACTTCATTGTCGTAGCCGAGGCTATTGAGTGGGCTCGATCAAAGAACATCATGGTCGGTCCCGGTCGTGGTTCTGCTGCGGGCTCCCTTGTCTGCTACCTATTGGGTATCACACAGGTTGACCCGATTCCGTACGACCTTCTGTTCTCTCGTTTCATTGACGAAGAGCGTAACGACTGGCCTGACATCGACATCGACTTCGAGGATGGTCGTCGTGGCGAGGTAAAGCAGCATATGGTCGAGAAGTACCCGAGCGTCGGCAACATCGTCACGTTCAACTACTTCCGCGACAAGGGCGTAATCAAGGACGCAGCCCGCGTCTTTAGCGTCCCTGTTGGTGAGACTGAGGCTGTCCTAAAGAAGGTTGAGGACTTCGAGGGATTCGAGGACTCAAACGACACGCTGGACTACAGGAACAAGTACCCTGAGGTACTGGATATGGCTAGGACGCTTCGTGGAAAGATTCGTGGTACGGGTCTGCACGCCGCCGGTCTAATCGTATCTAGGCTGCCTCTAGAGGACTATGCTCCAATTGAGTCACGCACGGATACCGACTCAAAGGACAAGTCACGTCTGCCAGCAATCGCGCTGGATATGAACGAGGCTGCCGACCTGGGTCTAATCAAGATCGACTTCCTGGGTCTAAAGACCCTGACTGTAATCCACGAGACTCTGGATATGGTCAACAAGCACCGCGACGAGAATACCCCTGAGGTGAGCCTGCCGTGGAACTTCGATGACCCTAGGGTATTCCGTGGACTGTCTACTGGACAGACCGTTGGAGTATTCCAGGCCGAGCAGAGCGCCTACACGAAACTGTTGAAGGAAATGGGCGTCTCGACATTCGAGCACCTGGCTGCTTCTACGGCTCTCGTCAGGCCCGGTGCCTACAACACTGTAGGTGTCGAGTACATTGCCAGGAAGAACGGCAGGGCTCAGGACACGCAGGTACACCCGATTTACGATGAGATCACGGCTGAAACCCACGGACTGATCATTTACCAGGAGCAGGTCATGCGCGCATGTACCGACCTTGCTGGTATGACAAAGGGTGACGCTAACAAGATTCGTAGGATCATCGGAAAGAAGAAGGACTCTACGGAATTCGACGCGTACCGTCAGAAGTTCCTGAGCGGCTGTGAGGGAAAGATTACCACAGAGCAGGCTGAGGGCTTGTGGCATGACTTCGAGGCTCACGCTGGGTACTCGTTCAACAAGTCGCACGCTGTCGCATATTCGATCATCACGTATTGGACGGCCTGGTTGAAGTATTACTACCCAACCGAGTTCCTGTGCTCGATCCTTCGTAGCCAGGAAAAGCCTGACGAGTTGACCCCGTACCTGATCGAGTGCAAGCGCCTGGGCGTCAAGATCGGCCTGCCTAATATCAATGTCAGCCCTTCTGACTTCGAGGTTGTCGACGGGAAGATTCTGTACGGCCTGCAAAAGGTCAAGTACCTTTCTGACGTGACCGCGAGCATCATCATCCGACACCGACCATACCAGTCGCAGAAGGACTTTGATGATCTCGTTTACGCAAAGGGTTCTGGCATCAATACCAGGATCGCATCCACCCTCAGGGCGGTAGGTGCCACTCTAGAGCCGAAGACTGGCGAGGAGGGGAATAACTACTACGAGTACCTGGGAATCCCTAAGTTCGACCTGGAGGCAATTCCAGCGACCCTCAGGGAAAGCGTGATGCGCTCTGACGAGATTGATGAGGCTGGAATCTCCATCCTCCTAGGCCTTGCAAAGGACATCGTTCGCAAGAACGGCTGGTGCAGGGTTGAGTTCGTGGACGAGGGTGGAGGCTTCTCAGGCTTTACCAGTCCGTCTACGCAAATCGAGAAGGGTCAGATGTACCTCGTCATGAAGGCCGGTAGCAGTATTTCACGATACATCGCTGCCACCGAATTGAAGGACATGAAGGGCGACGCGTTGGTCAAGTACCTAAAGGGAAAGGTCACGCTAGCCCACAAGGAATACTATGTAATCTCAGCGAACTACAGAAGGTCGAAGGCCGGTAAGGATTACGCCGAGTTGGTACTTGCTAACTCAAAGGGCGAACTCCGTAAGGTCATGGCTTTCAGCAAGCAGTTCGTACACGCGCTTGCTCACGGCAAGCCCGGTAACAAGGTAAGTCTATCTGTCGGAACGATGGATGACGGAACACTCGTACTAAGGAGCATTAAGCAAATTGAAGACGATTGATGAGTGGGCGTACACCGTCCACGAGAACGCAAAGAACAAGGGCTTTCACGACTTCCCAGAGGTGGACGTGCAGGTCGCTCTAATGAAGTTGGCGCTGGTACACTCAGAGGTTTCTGAGGTACTAGAGGCTTACCGCAAGGAGCAGGGTGCTGATAAGATCATGGACGAGATTGCAGACATCTGCATTCGCACGTTCGACTTTTACCAGATGCTACTAGAGGCCGGTCAGGTCCGTGGATCACTGGACGAGGCTATCAGCATCAAGCACGCGAAGAACACCGGCAGGCCTCATATGCACGGCGTTTTAGCCTGATGCTATAATTAGGTATGAACGGATACATGATGCAGGGCGTCACAGGCGAATATCTCCTTGTCCTGCGATCATATGATGAGGAAGAAATCGCGTCTGTTATTAAACGGCTGGCTGCTTCACGGGATAAGACCCTAAAGGAGTTGGCGGCTAAATTAGAACAGGATATGAATGAAGGACATTTCAGAAATTCTGGGCGCTCTGGACCCAAAGACAAGAAAAAGGGTGCTAGAAGCGTCCGCAGTAAAGATCGAAAAACTCCCAACGCCAAGCATTAGCCTAACGGCTGCTCTGCGCGGAGGGTTCGCTTTCGGTCGCCAGATTCTGTTGTGGGGCAACAAGTCTGCCGGTAAGACGGCATTCGCTCTACAGATGATCGCCATTGCTCAAAAGGCAGGAAAGACCTGTGCGTTCTTGGACGCAGAGGAAACGTTCGACCCGGAGTGGGCCACTAGGCTCGGTGTCGACGTTGATCAGTTGATTGTTGCTGACACTAGGACGATTAACCAGATGGTTGACGTTGGTACCGACCTAATGGCTGCCGGTGTCGATCTAATTGTTGTGGACTCAATCTCAGCCCTGCTACCTGCCATCTACTTCGAGAAGGACAGCGAAGAGTTGAAGCAGTTGCAGGACACAAAGCAGATTGGTGCCGAGGCAAAGGATATGACTCACGCAGTAAAGATGCTGAACTTCGCAAACCAGAACACGATGCTCGTGCTGATCTCTCAGCAGAGGAACTCGTTTGGTTCAATGCACGCTACGCATATCCCAACCGGAGGTATGGCTGTCAAGTTCTTCTCCACCACGATTGTAAAGTTGTGGTCGAGCGAGTCTGACAAGAACTGTATCTACGACGACGTTACGCTAGGTGACCGCGTTGTAAAGCGTAGGGTCGGGCGCGGTGTCGATTGGACCGTAGATTACAACAAGACGGGTCCACAGTTCGTAGGCGGAAGTTACGACTTCTACTTTGACGGGGACCATGTTGGCATTGACACTCTTGCCGACCTAGTAGATACCTGTGAAGAATACGGTGTCATCGAAAAGTCCGGTACATGGTACGTCGTTGGTGACGAGAAGATGCAGGGTAAGACTAAGGTCATCAAGCACCTTAGAGAGAACCCTGATCTAATCGAGGAGTACAGGAAGACCCTGTATGAAAAGATTTAAGGAATTCCTCGGAGAGGGTAAAGATGAAGACGCTATTGCTGTTAATGGACGCTGCGCTGAGTGCGACGAAGAGATCACTTCGGGGCACGTCAAAGAGGGCTTCCTAATCCTAAAGTGCTCTAAAACGCACGAGACTAAGGTAAGGTGGAATTTCGATGTCTGAGCGCGGCGAGGCCAAGATGGACGGTGCCTCCTTGCAGAAAAACTCAGGTCGAGGGGACTATGAGAAGGGCGACGCCAAGTGGCGCGGATTTCTGGTAGACTATAAGGAGTACCCCAAGGGTATCCGAATTACCCCTGAAATGTGGGCGAAGGTATGTACGGACGCTATGCGTACCGACCGCAGCACCTCTCCGGTCCTAAAGGTGATCATGGAGGCTGGCGGAAAGAAAATCCGACTCGCTATTATCGAGTGGGAAGTATTGGAGGAACTGACAGATGTCAGAGACAACGGCTGAACTAATCAGCAAGGTAACCGAGTTTAACGACATTTCCGAATTCATGCAGGACGAGGATCTGGACAAGGCCCTAGCGGCTATCGTGGACTTGATCATCAACGCTGACCATTTGTCAGTAAAGGCCCCCATCCTGATCGTCAGGCTACAGGCCATTTCGGCTAAGATGGGGCTCCTGTCCCAGTATTACACCACGCTCCAAAAGGGCGCGGCAGGGACCGAGAACTACAAAAAGAAGAACGTTTACTACTCCGCACGGGAGAATATTGACAAACTAGTCGATGCACTAAAGTATTTGGTAAGGTATAATTAGGGTAATGGAAACCACAGATACTCAGGAGACCCCTGAGTTTACACTCAAAGGCTTTGTAGCCGCTGTTGACGAAGCGTATCTAGGAATGAGGCGACCCAATGGGTTCACTCAGAAGAAGACGTTTTCCCCTAGTTCGCTAGGCTATAGCCACGGTACCTGCCCTCGCTACTGGTATATCGCTTTTAGCGGTGAAGTATTCGAAGAGGACATCGACTCCGGTGCAGTCGCAAAGATGCATCACGGCACAATCTCCCACGGCAAGATTGAAGAGATCGTCCAGAAGTTGGGACACCCGGTAGAGATCGAAAAGGAAATCAAGTTCGTAGACCCCCCAATCAGGGGGTTTGTTGATTTCATCATTGATTGGGCCGGTGAAAAGGTGGTAGGAGAATACAAGACCGCCGCACAGGAGGTCTTCTTGTTTAGGAAGACTAACAAGAACGTGACCCCGTACCACCTAGTCCAGATTCTCATGTACCTAAAGGCCCTTGGTATTGACAAGGGAATCGTTCTCTACGAGAACAAGAACACTCAGGAACTACTGCCAGTCGAGGTGAAGTTGTCGGATTACGCAGAGTACGCCGATTACCTATTCACCTGGATGAGAGAGGTCAGGGCGGCATATGATGGGGAAACAATTCCCAACAGGCCGTTCCCAAGTCGTAAGTCGAAAGAATGTAAGAACTGTCCGGTACAACGCCCGTGTTACGATAAGTGGCGTGAAGGTGAAGTCACCCTCCTCCCATTGGAGGTGAGAAAGTGACTTCCGAAATTATAACGTGTGCCCGTCAGGATTGTACTAACCAGTTTACTAAGCGCAAGCATAATCAGAAGTATTGCTCTTCCGAATGCTGCCGCATTGCTACCAATGCAAATATCATGGCTAACTACTACGCCAAGCAGGCCCGTCTCCAAGGAAAGGAGCGGGCCTGTGGCAGTTGTGGAGTTAAGTTGTCCAGATACAACGGAGCGGATTACTGCAACAAGTGCTCCGGTCCTACAAAGAAGCAGGTAGCAGAAAACGTAAAGGGGTACCTCCTTGGCGCTATCTAAGATCACGAAGACCGAAGCAACAGATGTTTTGGGGATCGACGCATCCACTAAGGCCATCGCGTACTGTCTTTTCAGAGACGGTCAGCCTTTTCAGTGGGGCATCTACAACCTCAACGGAGCCGACATCTATGAGAGAATTCGTGACGCTAAGGAAAAGACTGAGGCAATCCTAGACGCTATGGACCCGGACTATGTGGCTATCGAGTCAGCCGTGTTCGTAAACAGTCCCGATGCTGCTATCAAGTTGGCCTATGTATATGGTGCCACGATGGCTGCCCTGATGACTGAGGATACCAAGGTTATTGCTGTTACCCCGCAGCAGTGGCAGAACTTCATTGGCAACAAGAATTTCAGCAAGGTGGAGAAGGATGCCCTGATTAAGGATAACCCAGGGAAGTCCGCTTCATGGTACAGTAATAAGAGAAGGCTGATCCGCAAGCAGCGGACGCTGGATTACTTCAACGACAGGTACGACCTGGAACTTGATGACGATAACGTCGGTGACGCCTTCGGGCTTGCCTTCTACGCAGTAAACAAACTGACGAGGACAAAGTGAGCCTAGAAAAGAACGAGGCCTGGATGCGAGACCGGTACCTAAAGAAGAAGAAGTCTCCTGCTGAGATCGCCAAGGAGGCGAAGTGCTCTCAGCGCCAGGTCTACATCTGGCTTGAAAAGTTTGGACTGATCCGAAAGTGAAGTACATAATCATCAGCATCAATGATGACCGTGCCTGGCAGAAGGACCTGATTAGGAATACCCTAGGTCCAGACAACGAGATCGTCATTGACTGCGTTAATGGTAGCGACGAGGCACAGGTCTTAGAGGCCCGTGCAGAATTCCCTGAGGTTTTCGAGAACGGGCACCCCCTGTTCTACAATTGGGCTTACATGATGAAGAAGGGTGAGTTGGGCGTTTGGTTGTCCAACCTCCGAGCCTACCGTGCTATCTCTGAGCAGTCAGAGCCGGTCATCGTGTTCGAGGACGACGCAATCATCCGTCCACAGTTCGATGAGAACATGGAACTGATTATGAAGTACCTGCCTGAGGAATGGGACCTAGTTTCCCTTTACACGCCACACGATTGTCAGTTCCCTAACTCACCAATGGCGTACGCCGGTATCGAGCAAAACAATGTCGTGGTTAGAAACTACCAGTCCTACTGCTTCGTGACTATCATGTATACGCCAGAAGGCGCAAGAAAGATTCTAGGGTACACTGAGAAGTACGGTATCTCTGGACCGATTGACATTTTCGTCATGGACCTCGCAAACAATGTGTGGATCGACGCATTTGCAACCTCGCACCAGAACTACCTGCCAGTAAATTACGATTGGGACAGCCCAACTACTATTCACAATACGGAGAAATACTAATGCTTATCGGATGTATCGGCTCGCACAGCACGGGCAAGACCACCTTTGTAAACGCCTTTGTTGAGGCACAGAAGGAAGGATGTCACAGTGGCTTCCATGCCGTGTCAAGTATTAGCCGTAAGGTCTGGGCTGCTGGCCTTGACCTGAATCAGGGTGCTGACAGGCTCTCTCAAATGCTCACGCTATTCGGCAGGGCTGTTGCCGAGGACACGGCGTTGGAGCAGTACAGGAATGTCATCACGGATCGTACGCCCCTGGACAGTCTGGCCTACAACGAATACCAGCGCCGCCACGTTTGGAGCCCAGCGCCGGTAGACGAGTTGTACCAGCAGATCACAGAGGACTTGGTACGTCAGAGGATTCGTAAGTATGATAGGCTACTGTACTTCCCCCCAATTATTGGGCTGGAAGACGACGGTATTCGAGACACCGACGTACAGTATCAGACAGAGGTCGACAATTTGGTAAGACATTACGTCAAGCGTATCTGCCCTTGGGCCCGAGAGGTCCCTGCTGGATCGGTTGAAGAAAGGGTGGAATGGTTCAATGCCTATCTATAACTACAAGTGCCCCGAGTGCAATGAAGAGGGTGACATCATCAGGAAGTTTTCCGAGATTGATGACCCGGTTGAATGCGACTGCGGAGCAAACAGGATCAGAGTAATTAAGGCACCCGGACTCGTATGGAGTCCGACTACAGGACGGAAGTATTCGTAATGGCAGCAGGGATGACAAAGCGCAAGGCGTTTAAGGGTGAGAAGGCCGACCCTTACAGTGCTTCGCAGTCCCAGATCGTCTTGTACTATGAAATGCCTTTCAAGTCTGATATAATTAAGCCAGGCGACAAAATCAAGATAAAGAACGTTCGAGGGCAGTTTGTATTCAAGTGCCTAGTTCATAACCTGTCGCTGAACAAGCAGTGGGTAGATTGCATGACGGACACCGGCTTTTGCAGGTCGTTCTATGTGGATCGAGTCTCCGCTGTTGTAAGGCCAAAGAGGAGTAGACGAAAGCGTGTCAACTGAGTTAGAGCCAATCTCAGCGTCGGTAGCAGTCATGGCCGATGTTGGTACGAGGTACCTAAAGGGGCAAAGCCTTAGGCGTATCTCGAAGGAAATGGAACTCCCATACGCTACAACCAAGGAGTATATCGAATCGTGGAAGACATCATTGTCCCACGGAGATTACGCTGCCCTAAAGGCCCAGGACGCTGTATTCGAGGCTGACAATCACTACGCCCTGATTAAGCAGGAGGCATGGGAGATTGCAGAGAAGGCCGGTAATGACGGTGACCTAAAGGGTCAGACAGGAGCCTTGAAACTGGCTATGGACTCAGAGACACGCAGAGTAGATATGCTCCACAAGGCCGGAATGCTGGAAAACGCTGAACTCGCCCAGCAGATGCTAGAGACCGAGCGCAAGCAGGAAATCCTAGCCAACATCATTAGAAATATAGTTTGTCCTAATTGCAGGGCAGCGGCAGCAAAGGAACTTGCCAAGTTCAGTGGCAATGTAGAGACCATTGGATAGCACCAGTAATCTGAACTTCGATGACTTCTTCGAAATGTTCGATGAGTCAGAGTTCGAGGAAATGCCGGTAGACGTTGAGGAGTTCGTTACCTCCGATAAGTACCTAGGCTCCGTTCCTCTGTCTGAATACCAGTACCAGATCATTCGTGCTGCTACTCAGATTTACAAGAAGCATACCCTGATCAAGTTGTACGGTGAGGAAAAGGGTACTGAGCGTTGGAATACCACGGTCAACGAGGTTATCATGATGCTTGGAAAGGGGTCCGGTAAGGACTTCTCCTCAACCGTCGCCTGTGCATATCTTGTGTACCTACTCCTTTGCTTGAAGGACCCTGCTAAGTATTTCGGTAAGCCAGCGGGAGACGCAATTGACATTATCAACATTGCTATCAACTCCCAGCAGGCCAAGAACGTTTTCTTCAAGGGATTCCTCAGCCGTATCGAAAACAGTCCGTGGTTCCTGGGTAAGTACACCAACACCTCGGACGCTGTTAAATTTGACAACGCCATCACAGTCCACTCCGGTCACTCCCAGCGTGAGTCCTGGGAAGGATATAACGTTATCCTGGTCATCCTCGACGAAATCTCCGGTTTCGCTATGGAGTCCACGAGCGGTAACGACCAGGCCAAGACCGCTGACGCCATCTACAAGATGTACCGCGCCTCGGTAGACTCACGATTCCCCGACGTAGGAAAACTACTCCTACTGTCCTTCCCTCGTTTCAAGGGTGACTTCATTACCGAAAGGTACGAGGCGGTAATCGCTGAGAAGGTCACTCATATCCGCGAGCACACATTCATCATTAACCCCCTTCTGGATGAGAACGAGCCTAACAACACGTTCACCATTAAGTGGGAAGAGGACGATATCATTGCGTACGAGTACCCTGGCGTATTCGCACTAAAGCGTCCTACCTGGGAGGTCAACCCAACCAGACAGATCGAAGACTTCAAGATCGCTTTCATGAACGATCCAATTGACTCTCTGTCTCGTTTCGCATGTATGCCACCCGAGGCCGTAGACGCCTTCTTCAAGTCACGAGAAAAGGTAGAAAATGCCTTCAGGCTTATGCCGCTCATGGTTGATGCCGGAGGTGTCTTCCACAAGGACTTTAAGCCTGTGGACGATGACACGCCTTACTTCATTCACGTCGACCTTGCCCAGAAGCACGACCGCTGTGCCGTCGCGCTCGCTCACGTCAGCGAATGGGTAAACGTCCAGTACGGAGGTATCAGTTCCTACCAGCCAATTATTCAGGTCGATGCCGTTAGATGGTGGACCCCCACATCAGATAAGTCTGTCGAATTCGATGACGTACGAGACTACATCATTGAATTGAAGCGTCGTGGCTTCCGCATTGCAAAGGCCACGTTCGACCGCTGGAACTCTCACCAGATCATGGGTGAACTAGAGCAGTACGGCATTTCAACAGAGATTCTGTCTGTAGCCAAGAAGCATTACGACGATTTCCAGATTGCTGTAAACGAAGAAAGGGTCAATGGTCCCATGATCAAGATTCTAATTGACGAGTTGCTGCGACTGCAAATCATCAGGGATAAGGTCGACCACCCTCGTTCCGGTGGAAAGGACCTTTCCGACGCAGCCTGTGGGGCCATTTACAATGCCATCGCTCTCACCCCTAAGGATTACAACGGTGAAATCAAGGTCTGGTCGTACAAGGCTACTCAAATGGACTCTCGTGACAAGGCCCGGTCAGAGGATACCCGACCAGGCAAGGTTACTGACGCACCAAAGGCCGAAATGCCCGACTCACTCCAAGAATACTTCAAGCCTTTCGTAATTTAGCCTTTTGGATGATCCGTGGGTATAATGTTGGTATACTTAGAAACTGGAGGGCTCAATGGCCGTAAGGAAGGACATCGAGATCAGGCAGAATGTCGGGTTCAGGCTTGAAAGCCAGTGGCTCGATGAGGAAGGTCTACCTAAGGACCTGACCGGCTGCCAGTTCAAAATGCAGATCAGGAATAAGCAGGGTGGAAGCACTCTTTATGGAACATGGACGAACGGCAACGGCTTTACGCTGGATGCCGCTAATGGCGTTTGGTCTGTTTACATCCCCGAGACCGAGACCGCTAACTGGACATTCAGTCGTGGAGAATACGACGTTGTCATCACATGGCCTACAAATGAACTGGACACGATTATCTATGGTACCGTGGCCCTGAGAAAGGGTGTAACTGTCTAAGTGGCTGCTCCTGACGTAGTACGCGTAATTATCAAGGAAACGAACTCGGTCCTTCGAGTACAGACCCCATCGGCCACCCTAGGTGCCGCTGGTGTTTCCAGCGTTAACGGACAGGTCGGCATCGTACAAATTGACTACGTTGACGTAGGCGCATCGCCGGTCTCCCACGGACACGGCGTTGGTAGTATTAGTGGACTACAGGCAGCCCTGGACGCAAAGGCTCCACTGGACCACGCACATTCCATTTCTGACGTAACCGGACTACAGGGTAGCCTCGATGGTAAGGCGAACCTTGTCCACAACCACGAGATCGAAGAGATTAACGGTCTGGACACAGCCCTTGCCGCCATCCCAGATGGAGCCCTTCTGGTCCATTTGGCCGGTACTGAAACGATCACCGGTACAAAGACCTTCACCGCAGCCCCTCTATATGGAGCAGACCCAATCGGTGGAAACGAACTTACTCGTAAGTCATGGGTCGACGCGAAGTTTGCAGCCCTAATCAATGGCGCACCGGGAGTCCTTGACACACTAAAGGAAATCTCAGACGCCCTTGGCGCTGACCCGAACTTCTCGACCACGATTATCAATCTCCTAAACGGTAAGGCTGCCACGGTTCACACACACGCGATTGCTGACGTTGTTGGACTACAGAGCGCCCTGGACGGCAAGGCAAATATCTCGGCGCTAGCAACAGTGGCGTTCTCAGGTTCGTACAATGACCTGACGAGCAAGCCAACGTTTGCTACAGTGGCCTCAACTGGTCAGTACAACGACCTTCTAGGAAAGCCAGCATTGTTCGACGGAACATGGGGCTCTCTGACCGGCAAGCCAACGTTCGCACTGGTCGCAACGACAGGCGTTTACAATGACCTTACAGGAAAGCCAACGCTATTCGATGGTACCTGGGGCTCACTGACAGGAAAGCCAACGTTTGCAACGGTTGCAACCAGTGGTCTTTACGCAGACCTTCTTTCAAAGCCAACGCTTGGTACGGCCTCTCCACTAGACGTACCGCCAAGTGGTGACGCTTCTAGCGTTCAGGTTGTAAAGGGTAGCGACTCTCGTCTTACAGATGCTCGTAAGGCAAAGAGTGTGGTCACCCTGGGTGGTATTGCAACGCTGGCGCAGAAGACATACGCAGCAAGGCTACCAATCGACCAGGCGTATACAATCAACAGCATTTCAGTCGCCTGTGCCACAAACGCGTCTGCCTCACCTATTAACTTCCAGATCATCAGGACGCCTTCTGGTGGATCGGCAGCCAACATGGGAAGCGCAATGGCCCTAAGCGCCGGTGCCCTGGTCCAGTCCTTTACAGGTCTTGGCCTGACAGGTAGCGCCAATGATGTAATCCAAATCGCTGTAACAAGTTCTGTGGGAGGAACACCACCAACGAACGTAACCGTTACCATTAACTGGACGGTCGGCTAATGTATCCAACACAATTCATGAACGCAGACTTTGCAGTTAGTGCTATTACTGTCTGTGATGTCAGGACGAACTGGTCTGTATCAGGAGGCCTTGCCGTAAACGGAAACGCAAACGGTACCGACGCACTCCTTGGAAGT